>Ga0256405_10001272_pt1 | contig 70293 bp, 66 predicted proteins | sample RumenRJG_02DNA_FD_189096 | JGI IMG/M metagenome (GOLD analysis project Ga0256405, IMG submission 189096) | Bovine rumen microbial communities from Lethbridge, Alberta, Canada - RJG_02 | ecosystem: Host-associated > Mammals > Digestive system > Stomach > Rumen | place: Canada: Alberta...
GATTCGCTTTCAAATATAGGGAAAGAGTCTCTTTCTTACGAATAGAGGCTCCATTCTCACGATTATAGCCTAACTGGTATTCGAGATAGAGGCTGTACTCAGTACCGCCCTTCACTTCTTTCTTCAGCAGACGTGGATTTCCTGCTTCAACAAGATTTTTGTTTTTCCCTCTGGTTTCTGCCATGATTAATTTTCTTTTGTTTTCCTTTTCGGCTGCAAAGGTACAACAATTATTTGATTTGGGGTGTTAATAAGGTGTTAATTTTAACGCCCTAATATCAAAAATAGGCATTTTAATAAAACAAAGGAAAATTTACTATCTTTATAAATGCCTGATATTCAGTTGTTTACATTTCTTTTGTTTGTTTTTGTTTTCAAGGGTTCGATTCCCCTATCGACTACAAAAAGAGAGGCCAAAAGCCTCTCTTTTTTATGTTTGTATAAAACAGACCTTCCTCCGATTCTCCTTCGGACGCACCGCGAAATGCACCCAATACGTGCCCTTCTTTGAACGCTCTATCAACAGCTCGTCAAACTCCTGCATCGTATTATCCGCATAATTCAGCAAGAGTAGAACGCGGCGGAGCCTCTCGCTGAGGTCAGGACCTGACGAGAAAGTCGTAAGCGACTTTACGTCAGTGCCAGACCCCAGTGAGAGGCGTTTGCGGCGGTGCCAGAGCACAGTGAGAGGCGTTTGCGGATGACACGGCTCTCTTCGAGAGGGTTGCCCGTGAAATACCAATGTACAATCTTGAAAACAAAGTCCCGATGGTCGTGGAGGATCATCGGGACGCTGCGTTGTAATAAATAATGATGCCTTACAGCAGTGATTAATTATTAATTGTTTTGATTTAAAATATGCGATAGGATTATGCCTCAGCGGGAGCTTCCTCCTCTGCGGCCTCAGCCTCCTCAGCGGGAGCCTCTGCCTCAGCAGCCTCAGCAGCAGCCTTCTTGGCATCGGCAGCAGCCTTGATGGCAGCCTCAGCCTCGGCAGCAGCCTTCAGCTCAGCAGCATTCTCAGCTACAACCTTCACGGGGATCTCAACAGTCACCTCTTTGTGGAAGTGAACGAGAGCCACATAGTCGCCAACCTTCTTGGCATCCTTCATGGTGATGATCTTGCGATCAACCTCCTTACCGAGCTTTGCGAGCTCCTCAGCAACCTGAGCAGCGCCAACAGAACCGTAGAGCTGACCAGTAGCACTCACCTTAGCGGCAATCTCGAGGGCAACACCATTGATCTGTGCAGCCTTCTCCTCGGCAGCAGCCTTCAGGGCAGCCAGCTTATGAGCCTGCTGCTTCAGGTTCTCTGCGAGAATCTTCTTGGCTGAAGGAGAAGCAATCACGCCCTTTCCCTGAGGAATGAGGTAGTTGCGGCCATAGCCTGACTTCACATTTACAATATCGTTCTTAAATCCCAGACCGATAATATCTTCTTTCAGTATAATTTCCATAATCTTGCGTCCTCCTTAATTACTTCATCAAATCAGTTACATAAGGCAGCAGGGCAATCTGGCGGGCACGCTTTACAGCCTGAGCCACACGGCGCTGATACTTCAGAGAGGTACCTGTGATGCGGCGGGGAAGAATCTTACCCTGCTCGTTCAGGAACTTCTTCAGGAACTCGGGATCTTTGTAGTCGATGTACTTGATACCGCTCTTCTTGAAACGGCAGTACTTCTTCTTCTTCGTGTCGATAGAAGGAGCGTTGAGGTAACGGATTTCTGTTTCCTGTGCCATAATTTAAGCCTCCTCTTTTTTACCAAGCTTTGCGCGACGCTTCTCGGCGTACTCAACGGCATACTTGTCAAGTTTAACGGTCTGGAAACGAATCACCTTCTCGTCACGACGGAAAGCGGTCTCCAGTACTTTGATCACTTCTGGCTCAGCCTTGAACTCTACGAGGCAGTAGAAACCTGTAGACTTCTTCTGAATAGCATAAGCCATCTTCTTCAATCCCCAGGCCTCTTCATTGAGAATCTCTGCACCCTTATCGGTCAGAACCTTCTTGAATTTTGCGGCCGTTTCCTTCATCTGTTCATCAGACAAAACGGGAGTTAAAATGAAAACGGTTTCGTATTGATTCATACTTTTAATAAATAAAAAATTAATAATGTGCTTCGAAAAGCGGGTGCAAAGGTACTAATTTTAGCGGAGAGTGGAGAGCGGAGAACGGAGAGAAAGGTATAATTTAAGAATATTTAATACTTTTCACCTTTTTTCTGGGCCCGGATGTGAAGAATGGCTCCCAAAACGACAAGCAGGAGGCCACCCGACAGTACGAGGTTGGAGGATGTCCAACCAACCCAATATGCGACCATCAAAAGGATGGCGCCAGCCAAAACTAACGCCAATCCCAAATAGTTTCCAAGAGCCTTCATACTATTCTCTCTCCTCTCCCCTCTCTCTACTAATTACTCCTCCTCTGGAGTGATGAGTTTGTAACCCTTGCCGTGGATATTGATGATTTCGATCTGATCATCGTCCTTCAGATGCTTACGCAGCTTGGTGATATACACATCCATCGAGCGGGCGTTGAAATAGTTGTCGTCGATCCAAATGGTCTTCAGGGCAAAGTCGCGCTGCAGGATCTCATTTGAGTGGCTGCAAAGCAGGGCCAGCAGTTCGTTCTCCTTGGTGGTGAGCTTCGTCTGCTTCTCACCGATGCTGAGCAGTTGCTTCTGGGTGTCGAAGATGAACTTACCGATACGGTAGACGGTAGACTCCTTAGTCTTCTTACCCTTTGTACGACGCAGAATAGCCTCAATACGGAACACGAGCTCCTCCATAGAGAAGGGTTTGGTGATATAATCGTCGGCACCAATCTTAAAGCCCTCGAGGATATCCTCCTTCAACGTCTTGGCTGTGAGGAAGATGACAGGTACATCAGCATTGGCTGAGCGGATCTCCTGAGCCAGGGTGAAACCGTCTTTCTTGGGCATCATCACGTCGAGTACACAGATGTCGAACTTGGTCTTCAGGAAAGCCTTGAAGCCAGCCTCGCCATCGGCGCAGAGCTCGGCTATATAGCCTTTAGCCTGCAAATACTCACGGAGCAGCATTCCGAGGTTCTCATCGTCCTCGCAAAGCAAAATTTTCAGTTTGTCGTCCATAATTGTTTCTATTTAAATTGTTAATACTATGAATTATCTTCTTTCAGTACCGGCAACGTGATGGTGAAGGTGGTCCCCTTGCCCAACTCGCTCTCGCACTTGATATCGCCTTCGTGGAGGGTGATGATCTTCTTCACGTATGCCAGTCCGAGGCCGAAACCCTTGACATCGTGGACATTACCGGTATGCACGCGGTAGAACTTGTCGAATATCTTTTTGACGTTCTCCTTCTTGATTCCGAGACCTGTGTCACGGATGGAGAAGCAGAGACGGTCTTTCTCGTTCCAGGTCTTGATATACAGGTTGAGCGGCTCCTCCGGTTTGCGATACTTGACTGCATTATCAAGCAGGTTGGTAATCGCATTCTGGAAATGCACTTCATCGACATAGATGGCTGAATCAACCGCTTCGATTTCCGTATAGATCTTACCACCAGTATGCTCCACGCGGAGAGAGAAACTAGCGGAGATCGTCTCGAGTAACTCGTTGAGATCCAGCTCTTTCTTCTTGAACGTTGCAGTCTTCCTGTCGAACATCGACATCTGCAGCACTTTCTCCACGAGGAAGCGCAGGCGCTTTGACTCGTCGTTGATGACACCACCCAGATGCTTCATCATCGAAGGACTCTTTTCTACCGACTCGTCGTTGAGCATCTGAGCAGCCAGAGAGATGCTGGAGATAGGCGTCTTCAACTCATGGGTCATATTATTGATGAAGTCGTTCTTGATCTCATTATAGCGTTTCTGGCGGAAGATGACGACAATGGTGAAGAGGAAGGTGATAAGGAGCACCACCGTAAACACCATCGCAGGAATCATGAAGCGGACGCTGGAGAAGATATAGGAGTTCATGTCGGGGAAGTGGATCTTCACCACACCCATCTTCGGTGAGGGGTCGTTGCGGAAGAGCGTCTGTTTGTAGGTGTACTCCTGCCCTTCTTCTACGTAATCCGGGCAGCGGTATATCTCACGTCCATCAGCCGTCTCTACGCGGAAATGATAGGGGATGTTGATGCCATTGTTCATCAGTTCTACCTTGATGTCACGATCGAGCATCTTGAAGTTGATGCGCTCCTTCAGAGGTTTGTCGGATGCTGTATACAGGATGTTATACACCACCTCGTCGAGCAGTGCCTTCTGGTAAACATAGCGGTTGCGCACAATCTCCTGCAACGACTTCGATGCCTCGGAGATTGAACTCTTGTCGGAACGGAGAATCATCGCCTTAGGCACATTGGAAGGCTTGATGGCGAAAGTTTTCAGCTCAAAGCTCGAATAGACGGTTCCGTCGTCGGCTGCCACCGCAAACTGATGGCTCTGCTTGATCGTGCCGTCAAGACCGTCGACCATCACAGAATCCTGATGGAAGGCCTTGCGCTCTGTCTGCTTCACATCTTTCTCCAGATAGCGCAGCGTCTCGTTCATCTCCAGATTACGCGACGCCTGATAAAGACTACGGTTGACAGACTCGTCGAACTGTTCCTTCTTCATCTTTGCCATCTCCTCAATATAGGAGATCTGCAGATAGAGAAGTCCCACAAACGAGAGTCCCATGATAATCGCTATCAACCAAATCGTACTTTTCTTCATTGTCTCTGTTCTAATCTGCCGCAAAGTTAAGACAATTCTTAAACACCAAGGCCTTTTATGTTAATTAATTTGCGGCGATTTAAAGAAATTAACACAATTCTTCATTTTAGTTGATTTATAGCAATTAACAAATCCCCGAAGGCGGAGGGCCAACGGGGATTTTCGCATAATAGGAATATAGAATAAAGATTAATCTTCTTCCTTCATCTCTTCCTCATGCTGCTTGATCAGAGCCTGCTGGATATCATTCGGTACGAGTTCGTAGGAAGCGAACTTGGTAGAGAATGATGCACGGCCACCAGTCAGAGAGCTCAGAGCGATAGAATAGCTGGAGAGTTCCTTGAGCGGAATCTTGGCTGACAGCTTCTGATAGCCTGCCTCAGAGTCCATACCCATGATGATGGCACGGCGACCCTGCAGATCAGACATCACATCACCCATATAGTCGCCAGGCACGAGCACCTCCAGATCATAGATCGGCTCAAGCACCTTTGGACCTGCCTCCTTGAATGCTGCAGAGAAGGCGTTACGCGCAGCAAGCATGAACGAGAGCTCGTTAGAATCTACCGGGTGCATCTTACCATCGTAGACGATAACGCGGACGTCGCGGGCATAAGAACCTGTCAGCGGGCCCTGCTCCATACGCTCCATCACACCCTTCAGGATGGCAGGCATGAAACGGAGGTCGATGGCGCCACCAACAACAGAGTTGATGAATACGAGCTTACCGCCCCACTCCAGGTCAATCTCTTCCTTACCCTTGATGTTCATCTTGAACTCCTGGCCGTTGATCTTGAAGCTTACGGGATCCTCCATGCCTTCCTGATAAGGCTCAACAATCAGATGAACCTCACCAAACTGTCCTGCACCACCCGACTGCTTCTTGTGACGATAGTCGGCACGGGCCATCTTAGTGATGGTCTCACGATAAGGAATCTTCGGTTCGATATACTCGATCTGAATCTTCTCGTTGTTCTCCATACGCCACTTCAAGGTACGCAGGTGGAACTCACCCTGTCCGTGAACAATGATCTGACGGAGTTCCTTCGACTGCTCGACAACCCATGTGGGATCCTCCTGGCGCATCTTGGCCAGTGCAGCCATCATCTTCTCAGTCTCTGCCTCGTTCACAGCCTTGATGGCACGAGAGAACTTGGAGTTAGGATACTTGATGAAGTCGAACTTATTATCAACATCCTTGCCATTCAGAGTATTGCCCGTCTTGACATCCTTCAGTTTCACGGTACAGCCGATATCGCCGGCTACAAGCTGATCAACCTGAATACGGTTGGCGCCTGCACAAGCATACAAGGTGCCGATACGCTCCTTGGAACCACGGTCGGCATTTGTCAGGTCGTCACCACTCTTCACGACACCGCTCATCACCTTAAAGTACTGTACCTCACCGATATGAGGCTCAACACCAGTCTTGAAGAAATAAAGTGATGTCGGCGCAGAAGCATCTGCAGGCACATCCTTGCCGGCAGCATTCTTGACAACAGGCATCTCGCTGACGAAAGGAACCACATTGCCGAGGAACTCCATCAGGCGGCGCACACCCATGTCACGACCTGCGCACACGCAGAATACCGGGAAGATAGAACGGGTAACAAGACCCTTACGGATACCCTCACGCATCTCGTCCTCGCTGAGATCCTCGCTCTCGAAGAACTTCTCCATCAGTGTGTCGTCACCAGCAGCGGCAGCCTCTACAAGCGCAGCCTTCCACTCCTTGGCCTTCTCCATCTGATCGGCAGGAATATCCTCGATAATAGGCGCACCGCCCTCGGGCTTCCAAGAGTACTTCTTCATCAGCAGCACGTCGATGACGCTGTTGAAGCCGGCACCTGTGGCGATAGGATACTGCACGGGAACACAGTTGGGGCCATAAACCTCCTTCAGCTGGTTCAGAATCTGATCGAAGTCGCAGTTATCGCGATCCAACTGGTTGACCAGGAAGATGACGGGCTTCTTCAGTTTCTCCGTGTTGCGGAAGGCATTCATCGTACCTACTTCAGGACCATACTGGCCGTTGATGAGGAGAACAGCCTGGTCTGTCACATTCAGGGCAGTGATGGCACCACCCACGAAGTCGTCAGAACCCGGACAGTCGATGATGTTGAGCTTCTTGTTATTCCACTCCACATGAAAAACAGTAGAGAACACCGAGTAGCCATATTCCTGTTCAACAGGGAAATAATCGCTCATGGTGTTCTTACCCTCTACGGTACCGCGGCGCTTGATGATGCCAGCTTCGTAGACCATTGACTCGGCAAGAGTTGTCTTGCCGCTACCCGCACTGCCAAGCAGTGCAATGTTCTTGATTTCGTTTGTCTGATAAACTTTCATATCATTCTAGTTTTAGGTGAATATTTCCATTTGGGGCACTAAATTAGACATTTTCCCACAAATCACCAAAAAAATCTTCCAAATATTAAACTAAATTAGTATTTTTGTGCCGAAAATGCAAGGTTTATACATTCATATTCCATTTTGTAAGAGCCGTTGTATCTATTGCGGCTTCTTTTCGACGACGATGCTGGATCTTCGCCAACAGTACGTCGATGCCCTGTGTCAGGAGATGAAAATGAGGTGCCAGGGAGCTGAGAATATCAGCACGATTTATCTTGGCGGCGGTACGCCATCTCAGCTCACGACGGACCAGTTGCGGCAGATACTTCATCGCGCGTATATATATAATAAGGTGGAAAAGGATGCCGAGGTGACCATCGAGGTGAATCCTGACGACGTGACAGAGCGTTTTGCCAACGACCTTACCCAGCTGCCCGTCAACCGCATCAGCATGGGTGTACAGACATTCGACGACAAACGCCTCAGATTTCTCCATCGCCGGCATACGGCCGAACAAGTGACTACTGCCGTCGACAGACTCAGAGCCGCAGGCATCAAGAATATCAGCATCGATCTGATGTATGGTTTTCCGGGAGAGACGATAGCAGACTGCGAGGCCGACATCGCCAAGGCTCTTTCACTGCAAGTGGAGCATATTTCCACCTATTGTCTGATGATCGAAGAGGATACACAGCTCCAGCAGATGCTTCAGCAAGGAAACATCACAGAGACTGAAGAAGAACTGGAACGGCAGATGTATGAGACAATCATCAATCGTCTGGAGGATGGCGGTTATGAGCAATACGAACTGTCAAACTTTGCCCGCCCAGGCTTTCACTCCCGGCATAACAGCAGCTATTGGGACGGTACGCCCTATATCGGCATCGGCGCTGCTGCACACTCCTACGACATCGGAAGCCGAAGCTGGAACATTGCCGACATCAAGCAATACATACAAGGCATGGCCAACAGCCAGCGTATCTATGAAGAGGAACGCCTCGACAGCGACACGCGCTACAATGACGCCATCACCGTGGCACTCCGTACAAGCAGAGGTCTGGATCTGCAGGCTTTATCCCCCAAACATCGCACCTACTGTCTGGAGAATGCGCAACGCTATCTTGACGACGGTCTGCTGGAACGCACCCAGGACAATCACCTAAGACTTACACGACGCGGACTTTTCGTCAGCGACATGATCATGAGTAATCTGATCTATCTGCCCTAGCCAGACAATTCTCAGATGCCATTTTGCAGGGACAGGCGACGGAAGGCAAAGACATAATAGGCTATCAACAAAGGATAACCAACATAATACAAAGTTGTTATGCTGAATACGACATAACATACAGCACAAATAGCCCCCAAGCCACTTAAATAAAGAATTGAAGCGCCCAAGGGGAGCTGGCGTGTCACATCATCCACCGTTGCAATCGCTACAATCACTATCGCCCACACAGAAGAGACGAAGACGCCAAGCCAGAACGGAAGGGCAAAAGGATTCAGCGAAGGATGATAATAGAAATGGCGCCACGTCTCGGCTCCGAAAAGCTGGATGGAACTATAGAGGACGGCCGAGGACGCTACCAACAGGCACAACGCCGTCGGATAAAACGATGGTATGTCATTAAAATGCACAATCTTTGCTCCACGACGCAACAGACGACGGATACCATAGGCCGCCACGACAACCACACAGAAGGCCAGGAATATCAGCAGATGGGCATCAGAGAAAAAGTCGATAAACTGGCTGATGGGATCATCGGGCGAGACCTTAGACAACAACTCGCTCTCATGTACCCACCCGAAAGTCAACTGGTCGCGGGCAACCTTCACCCAGACAGAATCAATGGTGTCTGAAGGGACGGTCTTGATGTCGGCAACGACAATACGTTCATTCCGGAGAAGCGTGATGGAGTCTTTATGGTATTCCCCCGACTCCGTCTGTATCTCTACAGACACGACATCTGGTACGGCCATATCCTCGGGTTGCTGGGCAACAACCACCAAAGAATCACCAGTGACCACAAAATTAAAGTTCTGTGTATAATGATGGGTCGTATAGAAGGAGATCGAGTCCAACTGTTGCCGTGTCAGATCCCAGGCATCAGGCGTAATCGGGCCACGATTATAACAGCCGCACAAGAGTAACGCGAGAAACAGCAAACTAACGAGTCGACGCATAGACATTCATCTGACAATGTTGGCAATCAAACTCAAGACGGAATCGGCGACCATCGCCTAAGACGAGAGAAAGTGGTTCGTGCCATTCGGGGCGCCTTCCACCATGCTTCACGCAGTAGCCAAGTGCATAACGCAAGCAATGGCGGCACTGCATGATAGGTCCGTCACCACCTCGCAATTCAAAGGCTGACAACTCATCTACGCCATAAAAGGAAGCCGAAAGATGGTTGGAGATGTTATTCAGATAACTCAGATTCCCAAGAACTGGCGGTACACCTACCCTAGCCTTCTTGACTTCACGACGAGGCATACTGAGGGCATCCACCAACTGGCGACGCATGTCAGACAGCTGGCTGTTGGGGATGAAATAATTGAAATCATCAGGAATATCGACCTCGCTACACTCATAAATGGTATCGCCTAGTTTGGAAAGTTGACGAATAAGATTCTCGCGCGGAGATTTCTGCGCCAACTGATGTTCCGCTGCGAAATGCAAAGCGACATCACCAGCACTTAGTTCAAAGCCATCATCGACTGCACGCAAAGCAATGCTTATTGCTATCTTCCGGGTTGCACTGGGCTTTGACAAAACCCGTTCAAACTCCTGGTCATTATTTCGATAGAGTGCCATTCCCGGACGTAATCCGGCTGGCATCTTATAGGGATAGATGCGATTACCCACCACACGGTTAGCACGGAGCCCCTCGAACTGACGATCGGCATTCTGAAAACAAAGACCATCACCATTCGCGAAGCTGGCTGTTCCGGCTACATTAAACGAATCGCTGCGAATCTCCTTCACTTTACCCACAAACTCACCCACCGCCTTTGGGGTATCAAACGAGGCGATATCTGGTTGGCGGCCATTAACGAAATAGGTGGTATAGCCACGATTAAAGGTGCGATTCAGATTAGGTGAGAACGTGTATTCGCAATGCCCTTTGGAAGCACGGCAATAGTTTTCGGGATGCTTACGGATAAAGGCGTTCAGGCGTTCACTATAAGCAGCAGTTACATTCTTCACGTATGCCACATCCTTCAGCCGTCCCTCAATCTTAAACGACACAGCGCCGGCACTGATCAGTTTCTCCAGATTATCGCTCTGGTTCATATCCTTGAGTGAAAGCAGGTAGCGCTCGCGTTCAACCTCTACCCCATCGGCATCGACAAGCGAGAACCGCATACGACAGAACTGGGCACACTCCCCGCGATTGGCACTGCGCTGGAAGCAATGCTGCGAGGCATAGCAGATGCCAGAATAGCTGACGCACAAAGCCCCGTGGACAAACACCTCCAGTTCCATATCAGGGACTTGCCGATGAATCCCGGCAATCTCTTCCGCCGACAACTCGCGCGCCAAGACCGCTCTTGTGAAGCCCACCTGCTGCAACCACCGGACTTTTTCTGCTGTGCGGTTATCTGTCTGCGTAGAAGCATGTATCTCAAAGGGCTTATCCTGCAGAAACTGCAACAGTCCCATATCCTGCACCAATATCGCATCAACACCAATCTCTGCCAGTTGATCTATCAGACGATGGATCTCTTCCAGTTCAGAATCATAGACGATGGTGTTGAGTGTGACATAGATCTTCACACCATAAGGATGCGCATATTCACACAGTTTCCGGATATCACCGATACTATTGCCAACTGCTGCACGCGCTCCGTATTTCGGTGCGCCGATATATACCGCATCAGCCCCATGATCGATGGCGGCCATTCCACAGGCGAGATTCTTGGCAGGAGCTAACAGTTCTAACGGCGTCAAAACAGATACTACTTAATTTCGTCAATATTATAGGGCGTTTCCTGGTAAACGTAGTAGTTTATCCAGTTGGCATAAAGCAGATTGGCATGAGCGCGCCAAGTGACCAAAGGCGGATTATCGGGATTGTCATCCAGATAATAGTTCTTCGGCAAGTCGACATCATCACGTATTCCCCGGTCACGCTTATATTCATTATCCAATGTATTCGGCGCATACTCAAGGTGACCCGTAATATAGAATTCACGCCCATTGCGGGCCATCACCATACTGACACCACAATCTGGCGACTCAGCGATCAGTGTAAGATCAGGGTTGGCAAGAATATCTTCACGGTGGATCTCGGTATGACGGCTATGAGGCATCATGAACACATCATCAAAGCCACGGAAAATAGGAAGCGATGTTGCCAGAGGATGCTGGGGGAAGATTCCGAACATCTTCTTCTTCAACGGATACTTAGGAATGCCATAATGATAGAACAATCCTGCCTGTGCTGCCCAACAGATATACAAGGTGCTGGTAACATGAGTACGTGCCCAGTCAAAGATCTCCTTGATCTCATCCCAATAGGTAACTTCCTCAAAGTCGAGCGTCTCCACAGGGGCACCTGTGATGATCATACCATCGAACTTCTCCTGCCTCATCACCTCGAAATCACGATAGAACATCATCATGTGCTCAATCGGGGTGTTTTTGGATGTATGGCTACGAAGTTTCATAAAACTGATCTGCAACTGCAAGGGGGTATTGGAAAGCAGTCGGATCAAATCGGTCTCCGTCGTTATCTTCAGGGGCATCAGATTAAGGATGGCGATGCGTAATGGGCGTATATCCTGTGTAGTGGCCCTGGAATTGTCCATGACAAAGATATTCTCATTCTTCAGAATATCAATGGCAGGTAATCTATCTGGTAATCTTAATGGCATTATCTAATCTGTTCTATTGATATTATTTTATTTGCATCAAGCAACACGATACATTGTCAAATCCTCCTTCGGTAATGGCAGCATTACACAAGGCATTGGCATCAGCCTCTTCGGCCAACAGACTTGCTATCTGCTCGTTGCTGATCATATCTGTCAAACCATCACTGCAAAGCAAGAAACAGTCACCACTCTGAATATCGTCTGTTATCTTCACCAAATCAATAAAGGATGTATTACATCCACCACCTATGCAGTTGGTTATGATACTTGTATGCTTCTCTGTACCAAGCATGTTACTCAGAGAATGGTCTGTTGTCAATTGTTTCAATTGTCCGTCGCGCCAGCGATACAGGCGACTATCACCGCAATTCATGGAATAGAAATCGCCATAATAGTAGGCAATGCCCACAAGCGTTGTTCCCATACCCTTATACTGCTCGTCGGCTCTTCCTTTCGAAGCAATGAAATTGTTGATATAGTCTAACCACCCCACTATGGCCTCATTAAAATCACTTGGATTAAGACCTGTCGGAATATCGTGGTAATAGAACTGCAGGCTCCTCAGGGTATCGCTACTGGCAACATCGCCACGGTTATGGCCTCCCATGCCGTCGGCTACTGCCACGACAAAGCGGTCGTCATGGTTTAATGTTACAAGTGTCTTATAATCATCATTACGGATAAAATGGCTGTCGACCAAAATCATATCCTCATTCTGATGTCTGACACAGCCTATTCTACTCGCTGCCGTTATCTCTATTCTAATCATTTTTACTATATGATAATAACTTGCAAACTGATATTTGCAATCGTCAGGATATCTCCATTGCTCAATTTCATTTCCACATCAGGCTGCATAGAATGCTGGTTAAGTTTTGTTCCATTTGAGGAATGCTTATCCACCACGCACCAGCCGGTCTCCGGATTAAATTTCAATTGAGCATGGGCACCTGACACATACGCATGATTTGCAAAGAACTGTGTATAAGGTCCTTGACGACGGCCGATGATAGCACCGTTCATCGCTACGATACGAATGTTCAGACTATCGTTCTTCAGCGTCAGTTCCGGAATCCTATTCATGCCTTTCGACTCGGTGATTCCCTGATTACCAATAGAGCCGAAACTGGCAAAGCTCATCGAGGAACTTGCCGATGACGAACTACCATCGTTACCTGGTGCAACCATCAGGCCACCGCAGTATGTACAGCGTCGGCCAATGCCGACACGGCCACACTGGTTACAGAAAAGCAGAGCCTGCCCGCACTGGTCACAATAGTGTGAATCGTCCTCTATTTCTTCCTTACACGTTGGACAAATAATCATTTCTATATATCTTCTGGTAATATAATCTGATATGTTTCTTTCGTTACCTGGTCAGGTGGCATCTGCGATACGCGGAGCGACAGCTTCTGAATCGTAGCGTCAAGCAGATTACGCATCTCCCGGGCATTACCCCATGACTCATCCTTTGCCAATACCATCTTATAGATCGTATCAAGAGCCTTGAACTCAGCCGTCTGAGAAAGGGTATACTGTTCTTTCTGGGCCATTGACTTAAAGATGGCGAGCAACTCGTCTTCGTTATAGTCATCGATGTGGAGCTTATGGGTGAATCGGCTGGCCAGTCCTGGATTCAGCTGCATGAAGTCATCCATCTTGTCTTTATAACCTGCAGCGATCACCACGAACTTGCCACGATCGTCTTCCATGCGCTTCATCAGGGTATCGATCGCCTCTTTGCCATATTGGTCTCCTCCCTCACTGAGGGTATAGGCCTCATCGATGAAGAGGATGCCGCCCATCGCCTTATCACATGTATTATTCACGATCTTCGGCGTCTCGCCCATATATTTTCCTACCAAGGTGGCACGGCTTACCTCCAGCACACGGCTTGTCGGCAGAATCTCCATAGCCTGAAGAATCTCACCCATCTTTCGGGCAATAGAGGTCTTACCTGTTCCCGGATTACCTGTCAGCACGAAATTCATCGCCATCTGCTGTACCCTACCCGCACCCATGGCAGCACGCTGTTTCATGAACATACTCTGAACAGCCAGTCGACGGATAGAATTCTTGACTGTACGCATGCCGACAAATTCATCAAGTTCATTCAGAACCTCATCGAGCGGACGTGCAGCTTCAGACTGTGCCATCGGCAGATCCTCTGCCTTCAGACTATACATGTCGCTCTCCTGGAATCCAGGATCGTTCATCAGCTTAACAAGACGCTGGCTCTGGCGCTCGACGGCCTCATCAAATATCTTGCGAGCTTCTCGAGCATTGCCGAAATTCTTGTCCCGGCGCAAATAGAGCTGTTCAAACTGACGGTGTATCGCATCGCGAGTTGACTCATCGACAGTGAAGTTCTTTTTCTTTGCCAGATTCAGGAAGATCTCCGTCAGTTCGTCTGGTGTATAGTCATCGAAATGAATGGTCTGGGTAAAGCGGCTCTTCAATCCCGGGTTCGAATCAATGAAATCGTGCATCTGATTCGTATAGCCCGCCACGATACAAATGAACTTGCCGCGGTCGTCCTCCAAGCGCTTCAACAATGTATCTATTGCCTCGGCGCCAAAGGAATCACCATCACTCGACTTGAGGGTATAGGCTTCATCAATAAAGAGGATGCCACCCAATGCCTGATCAACAAGCTGATTGGTCTTGATTGCTGTCTGACCAGAATAGCCAGCCACCAGTTTAGAGCGATCAGCCTCTACCAACTGACCACGGGAGACAATACCCAAGGTCTTGAAGATATCGGCCATGATACGGGCTACGGTCGTCTTACCTGTACCTGGATTACCCGTAAACACATAATGTTTGCCTTGGAAGGTATTGGTCTCGCCACGCTTGATCTGAAGGTTCAGATAAGATGCCAGATTCGACACCTCTTTCTTGACAGCTGTAAGACCAACCAGACCATCGAGTTTTACCAGGCAATCGTCGACATTGACAGACTGAGGTGCCTCGTATGGTATATCCTCCTGCTTGATGGTCATCAGTTCTTCGTTTGACATCGAAGAAATGCTTGCACCCTGCAGACGCTGCGCCTGTTTCTTGCAGATCTGGTCAAAGAGAGAGCGCATCGTACGACCATTGGCAAAATCCTTATCACGGGAGTTATACATCTCCGTGATCATCTTCCTAGCCAACTCCTCTGCTTCTGGGGCAAAGATATACTTCTTCTCCTTGGCAAAGAGCTGCATAATCTCAAACAACTGCTGTGGAGAGTAGTCCTTGATGTCGAGGAAATAGTTGAAACGGCTACGGAAGCCCGGGTTTATCCGGAAGAGGTTTTCCATCTCAGTCCGATAGCCTGCTGCGATTACCACAAACTTGCCACGGTCGTCCTCCATTCGTTTCATCAGTTTCTCCAAAGCCTGGGCACCTTGGTTATCCCGTTCACCCGCCGCACTTAACGGAGCGAGGGTATAAGCCTCGTCGACAAAGAGGATACCACCCATAGCCTTGTCGCACAGACGATCCACGACCTTGGGGGTCTCTCCCTGATAGGGACTCACCATCTTCGCACGATCGACCTCCACCACATGACCACTGTCCAGATATCCGACAGATGCCAGAATCTCTCCAAGTTTTCGGGCTATGGTCGTCTTACCTGTTCCTGGATTACCCGTAAGAATGATGTGCATCGACATCCGTTCCTGTTCACCCAAGCCACGTTCTGCACGCTGGATACTGTTCTGCACCGAGTAGGCCATCTCGCGGACAGCACTCTTCACCTCATCCATACCGATGAAGCTATCGAGATCCTTCAGGATATCGTCCACTGAGCGCTCTTCTGGAACATAACCGACAATATCATCTTTCTCAACCTGAGTCGCATCAACACCACGACTGATAAAATGTGTGAAGATGTCCTCAGCTGTCTTATTGGCCAGATGACCGTTGCCGAAAGTCTCGTCCTTAGTCTTTACCTGATACTTGAAATAACGCGATAACTGCCGATCAGCCTCTTCCGTGAACTTGGTGACACCATATTTAATCTTCAAGTTCAACTTACAGATATCTGTCAACTCCTGATAGCCTGGTGTGGGCAGACGGAAGGTGTATTTAAAGCGGTTTACCACTGCCGGATTACTCTCCAGGAAGTCCTCCAGACCTTTTGTCAGACCAGAGATAATCACGATAGGATTATCTTCCCACTTATCCATCTCAACAAACAGTTTGTCGAGGGGATTCACCTGATTTGAGTATCTGTCAGGAAGCAGTTTCTGCACATTATCAAAGAAAAGGATGCCATTTTTAGCCTTCCTGATATTATCATCCCATTTGTCGACAAAGCGCTGATAATCCACAGCATCAACCATTGTCAGCTTGGGCTTTTCTATAATCTTATGCTTATAGAAGTAATCACGCAGGATCTCTGCAAGAGCCGTCTTTCCTGTTCCCGTCTCACCTATAATGATGGCATTCACAGAGATACGGACTTTTGCGATATCCTTACGAGAACGCAGATATGCATAAGTATCCACTATGGTCTTGAGCTGACGTTTCACTTCGTCAAGACCAACCAGTTTATCAAGCATATCCAGCGTGGCCATCGGCTGACCACACCATTTACAGAACTTGGCTATGCTCCGGTTTTCCTTATGACAATTCTCACAGACCATTTATTCTACATCTCGCTCTAATTGTTTAAATACTTCTGAAGGTGTAATACTGCCCGAATGCGGATTGCTGACGTTCAGCAGACTCGGACTAAAGACTATGAAGTCAAGAACAAATATCAAAGCCAACATACTCCACAGTACATAGTGAAGGACACTCTCACCACTTATTGACCTCACCTGATCGGTCACATCATTCAACAGGCCGAACTTAGATCCATTAAACTTATACGACTTTGTCTTAAACGTATAGTACAGCGGTTCCAAGAGTGTAGACTTGACATCGTTCTCCAACACCTCCGCAATCAATTTGCTGTCAGCTTTCTGGTCACCACGGAAATCCGTCAAGTGACATATCAATATATATACCAACGAAATCGCAATAATTGTCAGATTAACCAATGAAGGATGTGACTGAGCAATATACTTTATTATAATAATAGGTATAAATGAAGACAAAGCACCAAATAATCCCCATAGCAATGAGAAGACAAAACCATAGCCTCTGAAGTAAGCACGGGTTCCGACGATAACGGCTGTCATACCGCCCAAAGGCAGACCCATCGACAAGAAGGGATGATTTACCAGATAGGAACAGTTTTTTATGCCGATAATCAATAACAATAGCAGCCAGATGCCGCAAAGACCATAAAAGGTCATACGCCATATCTGCTCCCGATGCCTTGCACGCTGCCAATTATCACGCACGCCCTTTACTCGGTTGGATGTTTCCTCACGGGCATCAACAAAACGTTTATAATAGGTTTGTGAACTATCAATCTTACCCAATGCCATAATCCACTCCTCCAACGCATGCTCGTAGGCATATTCTTCGGAGAAATCAGCAAACGGATCCTCGTGATAGAAGACAGACATCCACTGAATGAAAGAACCATTACGCACCTCCAGACGCATCTGGGTATTGTTGCGTTCATCAAGATTCTTCGCATCAGTGAGTTCCGTGCCGTCAGGCATCTGATAAGTCGGTGTCACACCAAGGATACGACAGAAACGATAGACCGCCGTTTTCAGATCATAAGCGCCCATACGCTCACGATTCTCTTCACTCTTCAGATCGAAGCAACGGTTAAATTCATTCAGTATTTCCGTCCAGCCGTGTAACTGTGCATAATAGCTAAAACGCCCGTCAAGGTCGGTCAGGTCTTTCATCTGCTGGTCAAATTCCTTGTCGTTCATATGCTGACATTGCTTCAGGCGTTCATTTAGTTGTTCACCGATCTGAAAGGGTGTAAAGGCTGTCTTCAGATCGTAAGCAGCATCACGGTCCAGATTATAAAGAACCTTGAATGCCAGACACTCGGAATAAGGTTTCCCCTGAGTCAGGATACGAAGACTCTCACAAGCCATGCGGTCTTCGTGGCTATACATCCACGAAAGCAGACGGCCATCAGTCAAACTATGCCAATCGTCGTCTGACAGTTTCTCCTGGCCAAAGGTCTTAACGATCTCTTTTAATGTGGACGACGGGAATCGGGATATGAGTGGAATTTCCGGATCAATCTCATAAACTGTCCGTAAGATAGCCACACGAATGGCGTTCTTATCAGGATTCTTATAATAGGAACGAATACGTTCTACATTGCATTTCGTATGAGATTCAAGATAGAGGAAGAGACTGTCATTGGGATTTGCCAGTAAGAGTCCATACTCATTGATGTAACTCAACAAAGAGATGGCAACACTATGAGGATCATCACAGAGGTTGCCTTTTACATCCTTATAAGGAAAGGTCGGCTCCATGGCGTAGACTGCAGCCAAAAGACCAGCATGCTGATCCACGGGATAGCGGTTCACCACAATATCCTTCACAATGGTACTCAGCTTCTGGTTTCCACACGACTCCAGCCAAGAACTGATACGGCCATTATAAAGATAGCCTATTGCAATCTTCTCATTGTCAAGAAGCATGGGAATCAGTTCATGAATATTGTCTGCAACAAGATTCTTGTCAGGATCGACGATAAAGCTTTTGTACTTCAGGAAAGGAGATGACAGATCCACCTTCGGACTGCCGCCAAGGAACCACTCCTCAACCTGCTCATAACCCCAACGGTTTGCCGGGTTTACGACCGTCAGGCCCTGAACAATCATTCTCACACGTTCTGGCAATTCCTGTATGTGCGGGATTCGTCCTTCATTTTTCTGGCGCATCATGACACGCTCATTAGTGCTCATCGGAGATTCACCCAACCAGAGAGTCATCAGACAGATACCTAACGAATAAAAGTCGGCTGCCGGTGTCACCTCAACAACACCGTCGATCACATCTGAATACATCTCCGGTGCGGCATAGATTGGTGTCCTCGCCTGGGTGGTCTTATGCGACTTGCCATCCTGATCCAAGATACTGGAGATACCGAAATCGCCAAGCACCAGTTCTGTATGCTCTTTATCGCGGAAGAAGAAATTGGTCGGTTTGATGTCCTTATGCAGGATATTGCACTGATGACAATATGCCAGAGCAGCTGCGCCCTGAAGGGCAATACGACGGAACTTATCCAAATCACCATTAAGATGATACTCGCCCATCGTACCACCGCAAAGGTACTCCATGAGTTCGTAATAACGATGCTTGCCTTCTACATAAGTCTTACCGTAATCGTAAATCCTGACGATCATCTCAAAATCGAAATTGTAGACTGTCTGGAGGATCTTTCTGTTGACATCGAAATTTGGATAGTATATCTTCAGGACATATTTCTCATCATTACGTTCTACGAGAAAAACCTGGGCTTCACCCGAATTATTACTCAACGACTGAACGTTCCGATAGTTCACTCCTTTCAGTATGAAGAATTCATCCTTCACATCCTCAGTCTGTGGCACGGCACCAACCCGATATGTACCATCCATCTGCGTAACTGTCATGGAAGCATCCGCTGGTCGCATCGTTGCATCTCCGACACCTATGTCCGATGCCTGACGACGTGTTTGATCATTATCTCCCATCTGATTGGGATTGAAAGGCTTTGCCGTACTCATTATAAATCGTCTTTAATTTCCTTTTTTGAATTCTTACCGAGAATAACCCACTTGCCACCCATCTGAGGCTTAGCACAACCACAGGGACTGGAATGGAGCGCATGCTTGAAATTACATTCCCATGCCAAACGGACACCTTGAGGTCTGCATGCCATCGCATAATTTCGCACCTGTGCAGGTTTGGGCTGAGGAACCTGAGCCATTTTATCCAGCAACGCTGCTATTTTCTCAAGTTGCTCTTCCCGCTTCGCATTGTATTCCTCACTACTCATGCGTTTGTTCGTCGACTCTGGAATGACAGGATTGAGGACACCCCTATCCTGAGCTAACAATGCCAATACATGCTCGCGAAGCTTGATATTTCTTTGGTCACGGAGCACTTCACGTTCCGAGGAATATGGAATGGTCATTTCCAAATGCTGCAGATCTGATGCCAGCTGTTGCAATTCTACAAATTCCGGCATTTGTCTGATTCGCTCTACCATCTTGCGTGCCTCGTCTGTCAATGCCGTACCGCATTGCTTACAAAATGCGAAATCGTTCAATGTATGGCATACAGGACAAACAATACCACCTCGAGGACTGCCACATTCCGGGCAGAAAGCCTCGTTTCCTGATAAGTGGGCACCACAGAAAGAGCAGGTATCTTTCCGTATATAATGGCGACAAGTCTCACAAAAATCTGCATCCGGATCCAGTTCCGCCCCACAGTTAGGGCATGTAGTCTTACCTATCGGCTGGCCACAAGAGGCACAGAACATGGCCTCCGGCTCATTCAAGGCACCACAATGTGGACATTTAACGGTCTGACCGGCACGCATCTGCATCTGCTGCTCCATCTGCATGTCATCAGTACGTTCCATCGTGAACTCCTGATGCTGCAGTTGCTGCATTCCGCGGCTTGTCTTTTCTGGGTTTAGAGTAATATCAGTCATATAAAAACACGTGTTTCAACTAAAGTTAGGTGCAAAATTAAGTTTTTTTTTTAATACACCAAAAAAAACCGCCGTAAATTTATATTTACGACGGCATTTTATACGATTTTATGCGTTTTTTACCACAATTGCAGGCGTTCAGACTCAGGAATGAACATTTTATCACCTTCTTTAACATCAAAAGCATCATACCAGGCTTTGATATGAGGGAGGGATCCGTTCACACGCCAACGGCCTAAAGAATGAGGATCGCTTTTCGTACGGTTTCGAATCTCTTCATCGGTAATGTTATTTGCCCATACACCGGCATAGGCATGGAAAAAACGTTGGTCGGCTGTGAGACCGTCTTTCTCACCAAGGGACTCTCGCTTGGTTGCATTTTTATAGGCTGTCCAAGCCACTTGGAGACCACCATGATCAGCCAGATTCTCACCGAGTGTCAGACGACCATTGGCAAACAAGCCTGGCAACACTTCAATCTTCGAAAAGAAGTCTGCATACCTATCTGTACGTTCTGTAAAGTTCTTTCCATCTTCTTCTTTCCACCAGTCGTGCATGTTTCCGTCCTTATCGAAACGGCGTCCCTGATCATCAAAGCCATGCGTCATCTCGTGGCCGATCACCACACCGATAGCGCCGTAATTGAAGGCATCGTCAGCATTCATATCAAAGAAAGGATACTGCAGGATACCAGCAGGGAAGCAGATCTCGTTCGTAGTAGGATTATAATAGGCGTTGACGGTCTGAGGTGTCATGTACCAATCATCACGATCCACGGGTTTCCCTACTGTATGTTCGATACGCCATGCATTCCAGAACTTAGCACACTCTTGGATATTTTCGTAATAAGATTTTGCAGGATCAATCTCCAACTTTGAGAGATCCGTCCATCTATCAGGATAACCCACCTTGACATAGAAAGTGTTCAATTTCAGAAGGGCATTCACTTTCGTCGAATCGTCCATCCAGTCTTGAGCTGCAATACGCTCACCAAGAGCGATCTGCAGGTTCTTAACCAATGTGAGCATCCGCTGCTTTGCTGCTTCAGGGAAATATTTCTCTGAATAGATCTTTCCCAATGCTTCGCCCATCACACGTTCCACCTGAGCCGTACTACGTTTCCAAAGCGGATGATTCTCCTTACGGCCAGAACGGATCTTACCGTTAAAATCAAAACTCTCTGCAACAGTAGCATCGTTCAGATAGTTGGCAGCAGAAGATATAAAACCCCACTCCATCACGTCGCGATATTCTGCCGGTTTGATGCCTGCAACCAACTTATTGGCACCTTCCAGGAAAGCAGGCTGTCCGACAACCATCTCTTGCAGGTACTTGGTCTCGACACCCTTGGCATTCATCACCTTCACCAATGGCAGATGGGGATATTGTGTCTCAAACTCCTGAAGTGTCATCTTGTTGTAGTTCGCCTCTGGATCACGAAGCTCTGTACGCGATTTTGACACTTTTGCCAAAGCCGTCTCGACCTTCATGATATTCTGCATCTTCTTCGTAGCCGCACCCTTACTGAAGCCAAAGAGTTGGAACATCTTTACGACGTGTTTCTTGAATGCCTCACGAATATCAGCCGTTGCTTTGTCATTGTCAAGGTAATATTCCTTCTGTCCTAGAGAAAGACCGCCCTGATACACATTCAGGATATTCTGGGTTGCATTCTTTTCATCAGCGCCAAAACTGCAGAAGAAGAACTCCTGCTCTCCATAAGGAGCCATCTCTAACTGGATATCAAACAACTGCTGATTAGTCTTGGCAGCCTCCAGTTTCTTGATGAGCGGCATCAGCGGTGCCACACCTTCATTGTTCCTACGCGTAGAATCCATCGCCAGCTTATAGAGATCACTCAGTTTCTGCTCGATTGTACCTTTCGCATAAGTGTTATTCAGCAATTCATTCAGGATACCATTGATACGTTTGTCGTTATCTTCCTGCAGACGGTCGAAGCTGCCATAACGAGAGTATGCTGCAGGTAGCGGATTGTTCTTCATCCATCCGCCACAGGCATATTCATAAAAGTCATCACCCGGACGAACGGTCTTGTCGAAATCTGCAGTATTCAGTCCCGAACCCATGTCAACCTGCGCCATCGTAAGTAGTGAAATGGATGCCATAGTCATCATTGTTACAATTCTTTTCATATGTTATTGTTGATTGGTTATTGATTCTAATTCCTCACTGAGTTTCTCCCAGCGTTCTACTTCTTCATCAAGATTTTTCTTAATTGATGTATATTCTGTCACCAGCGTCATATCTGAGGCGTTTTCAGGAATCATGAGCAAATCATCGAGCTCTTTCAGACGCTTTTCCATGTCTTCTATCTTACGTTCTGATTCCTTCACAGCTTTCTCTGCACGATTCATCCGTTTCTGCTGTTCCTTACGCTCGGCATAGCTCATCGCTTTCGAGAGGGCTTCCTGATCTGGTTCCCCATTATCAACCACCGGTGCTGTTTTCTTTGCAACTGTTGCTGCTGGGACGGTTCCCTTTTCCTGCTGGCCGAGTTCATTCAATTCTGTAATTTTCTTTGACCTCAGGAAGTCATAGATGCCACCAAGATGTTCCCTGACGACTCCACCACCGAATTCGTATACCTTCGTCACCAGACCATCAAGGAACTCACGGTCATGGCTAACGATAATGGCAGTACCGTCAAATGCATTGATAGCCTCTTTCAGCACATCCTTTGATTGCATGTCGAGATGGTTGGTAGGCTCGTCGAGGATGAGGAGATTCACGGGTTCCAGCAGCAGGCGAATCATTGCCAGTCTGCTTCGTTCTCCTCCACTGAGCACCTTTACCTTCTTGTCACTCTCTTCACCGCCAAACATAAAGGCACCAAGGATATCATTGATCTTAAGACGGATGGGGCCTTTCGCCACATGATCTATCGTCTGGAAAACGGTCAGGCTTTCATCAAGCAATTGAGCCTGGTTCTGGGCAAAATAACCAATCTGCACATTATGTCCGATCTTCAGTTCTCCCGTATAGGGAATCTCGCCCATAATACACTTGACGAGAGTGGATTTTCCTTCTCCGTTCTTTCCTACAAAGGCAACCTTTTCACCGCGCTTAATCGTCAGCGTCACATGATCGAAAACAGTGTGGGCACCATAGTCCTTCCTCACATCATCACAGATAACCGGATAGTCACCGCTGCGCAGACATGGCGGAAACTTCAGGTGCATCGCCGAGTTGTCCACCTCGTCGATCTCGATGGGCACGATTTTCTCCAGCTGCTTAATCTTCTGCTGCACCTGAACAGCCTTGGTGGCCTTATAGCGGAAACGCTCGATGAAATCCTTCATCTCTGCCACTTCCTTTTGTTGGTTCTCGTAGGCTCTGATCTGTTGTTCACGACGCTCTTTACGCAGAACGACATACTCGTTATATTTCACCTTGTAGTCGACCACTCGACCACAGGATATCTCTAGCGTTCGATTCGACACATTATTGATAAAGGCACGGTCGTGACTCACCAGCACCACAGCACTGGATGACTGGGCCAGGAATTGCTCCAGCCACTGGATACTCTCGATATCCAGATGGTTTGTCGGCTCGTCGAGCAACAACACGTCCGGACGTTGCAGAAGGATTTTTGCAAGTTCTATACGCATACGCCAGCCACCGGAAAACTCCGAGGTCGGCCGTTCAAAATCCGTGCGCAGGAATCCAAGTCCCGTCAGGGTACGTTCCAACTCTGCCTCCCGACTTTCTGCCCCCATCATCAGATAGCGCTCATGTTCTGTTGTATATTTCTCAATCAAGGCCAGATAACTCTCACTCTCATAGTCTGTCCGTTCGGCCAGTTCCTGATTCATCTTGTCCAAACGGTCCTTCATCCGAGTGATATCGGCAAACGCCTTCTGGGCTTCTTCCCTCACAGTCGTGTTATCCTGAAGAACCATTACCTGAGGCAGATAGCCGATACGACAGTCGTTAGGGATACTGACTGTGCCTGCCGTGGCCTTCTGCTGACCACAGAGGATCTTCAACATCGTAGACTTTCCTGCCCCGTTCTTACCAACAAGTGCAATACGATCACGGTCGTTGATCACGAAGCTCGCATCCACGAACAAGGGTTTCACCCCAAATTCCACTTTCAGTCCTTCTACAGATATCATCGTTTGTCTACAAATACATAATCCTTATACTTCTCTTTCGGGAATCGGAGAATCTCGTCTGTTATTCCACCAGAATGGAAATCTGAAATCTTGATCGTCGTCCAGATGAAGGAGATCTTGATACGCAGACTTATCGGATGATAGGTCTTGCGCGCCACCAAGGCATGAACCTCCTTGATACCTTTTGCTCCTTTCTTTGCTTTCAAGGTCAACATCAGACCTTCTGGATGATCAGCAATACTATAGTCGAAATTCTCTGGCTCAAACTTGAATTTCTGAGAATACTTGTCCGACTTGTTATTCCTGGCATTGTGGATCTCCACTTCCTTCTTTTTCTTTCTCTTGACTGTATAGACGGTCGTCCCGTCGTTCCACGAGTTCATCTTCGCATCCACGAATTTACTTTTCTTTCCCTTATACCAGATAGTACCGTTAGTCTTATAGATACCTATAATATTCACATCATAGTGCAATGTCGCCCCTTGTTCGCCAAACACCTGCTGATAGGCTTGGTTGAACACACGACGCGCCTGACGTGAATTAGGCGTTTCTTCTGCCTGAACAGAGCAAAGCACAGACAGAAGAACCATCATCATCAAAGCAATCCTATTTTTCATGACTTTCGTCGATTTTGGCTGCAAAATTACACAATTCTCATGGATTATTACTATTTTTGCACAGAAATTAACGTATTTACTATTGACTTATGGAAAAGAACATCTTTGCAAGACTTATAGCCAGTGCTCTCAACCTACAAGAACGTGCTGTCGCCAACACCCTGGCGCTTCTTGAGGAAGGGTGCACCATTCCCTTCATTTCACGCTATAGAAAAGAACGCACGGGAGGTCTCGACGAAGTACAGATTGCGGCTATCAGCGACCGCTTCGACAAATTGCAGGAGATTCAGAAACGCAAGGATACCATCATCAAGACCATCACAGATCTGGAGAAGATGACGCCAGAACTCAAAAAGCGCATCGATGACTGTTGGGAGACATCCGAACTTGAGGATATCTACCTGCCCTATAAACCCAAGCGCCGTACCCGTGCTCAGGTAGCACGTGAACAGGGGCTGGAACCTCTGGCACAGCTTCTGCTCCTGCAACGTGAGCGTGATCCGGAGCGAGCAGCAGAACGCTATGTAAAAGGTGACGTAAAAGATACCGGATCAGCCATCAAGGGAGCCCAGGACATCATTGCCGAAACCGTCAGCGAAGACGAGCGCAGTCGCCAGCAGATACGTAATGCCTTCTCTCGTCAGGCCATCATCTCCTCCAAGGTCGTGAAGGCAAAGGCTGATACCGACGAGGCCGCCAAGTACAGTGATTACTTCGACTGGTCCGAACCGTTGAAGCGCTGCTCTTCCCATCGGCTGCTGGCCATGCGCCGTGGTGAGAGCGAAGGCATCCTTCGTATCTCCATATCACCTAATGATGAAGAGGCGGCAGACAAACTGAAGCGCCACTACGTCTATGGTAACACACCTTGCGGACAACTGGTCGGCGAAGCTGTCGACGATGGCTATAAACGTCTGTTGAAACCTTCCATCGAGACGGAGTTCGCTGCTTTGAGCAAAGAACGGGCTGACGAAGAAGCCATCCGTGTGTTTGCCGAGAACTTGCGCCAGTTGCTCCTTGGTGCTCCCTTGGGCCAGAAGCGTGTCATGGGCATCGACCCCGGCTTCCGAACAGGCTGCAAAGTTGTCTGCCTCGATGCACAGGGCAATCTGCTCCATCATGATGCCATATTCCCCCACCCGCCCGTTAACAAACGGACAGAGTCGGCCATCGCTATTCAGAAGATGATTCAGAAGTATCAGATTGAGGCCATCTCCATCGGCAACGGCACCGCCAGTCGTGAGACCAATGATTTCATCAAAGACGTCTTGGCTGGTCGTTATAATATCGATACCAGGAAGAAAGACGAACTGCCAAAGCCACAGATCTTTACCGTCAGCGAGGATGGCGCATCCGTCTATTCTGCCTCGAAGATTGCCCGAGAAGAGTTCCCTGACGAGGATGTCACCGTGCGTGGAGCTGTCTCGATAGGCCGCAGACTGATGGATCCCCTGGCAGAGTTGGTAAAGATCGATCCTAAGAGTATCGGCGTAGGACAATACCAGCACGATGTGGATCAGACAAAGCTCAAGCATTCGCTGGATCAGACCGTCGAAAGCTGTGTCAACCTTGTAGGTGTCAATCTGAACACAGCCTCACAGCATCTGCTGATGTACGTCAGTGGCTTGGGGCCTACCCTTGCCAAAAATATCGTTGACTATCGTCGTGAGAACGGCGCCTTCACCTCCCGAGCCCAATTGAAGAAAGTTCCCCGTCTCGGTCCTTCTGCCTTTCAGCAGTGTGCAGGTTTTCTGCGTATTCCCGGAGCAAAGAATCCTCTTGACAATTCTGCCGTCCACCCCGAAAGCTATGCTGTTGTAGAACAGATGGCCAAAGATCACGGCTGTACCGTAGCTGACCTGATCAAGGACAAGGAGAAACGTGACACGATAGACATCAGAAAGTACGTAACGGCCGAAGTGGGCATCCCTACCCTGACAGACATCATGCAGGAGTTGGAGAAGCCGGGGCGTGACCCACGCGAACAACTTGAGGAATTCGAGTTCGACAAGAATGTCTCCACCGTCGACGATCTGATAGAAGGGATGATACTACCTGGCATCGTCACCAACATCACCAATTTCGGCGCCTTTGTCGACATCGGTGTCCATCAGGATGGTCTGATTCACATCTCACAGATGGCCAACCGTCGGATTGCGCATCCCACAGATGTAGTGAAACTCCACCAGCATATACGTGTCAGGGTGATTGAGGTCGACCACCGCCGCAACCGCATATCACTTTCCCTAAAGGGTATATAAAAACAGAGGAGAGGGCATCCACGTAGGGTACCCTCTCCTATCCGATAAAGACTTCTTCTCTTACTTAACCTTTGAAACGATAGCCTTGAAAGCCTCGGGGTTGTTCATAGCGAGGTCGGCGAGCACCTTACGGTTGATCTCGATACCAGCCTTGCTGAGCTTGCCCATCAGAACAGAGTAGCTCATACCCTCCAGACGTGCGGCAGCGTTGATACGCTGGATCCACAGCGCGCGGAAGTTGCGCTTCTTGTTACGGCGGTCACGATAGGCATAGGTCAAACCCTTCTCCCATGTGTTCTTTGCTACTGTCCAAACATTCTTGCGGGCACCGAAGTAACCGCGGGTAAGCTTCAAAATGTTCTTGCGCTTTGCTCTTGATGCAACGTGATTTACTGATCTTGGCATAATTTTTCTACTTTAAATGTTCGACAATAGGTTTAACGGAGACACAACAGGTCACGAACCTGCTTCATGTTTGAAGGATCAACGATTGTTGTACCTACCAAGTTACGCTTCTGCTTCTTGGTCTTCTTCGTGAGAATGTGGCTGTGGTAAGCGTGACGTCTCTTTACCTTACCTGTACCAGTGAAAGTGAATCTCTTCTTTGCACCGGAGTTTGTCTTAACTTTTGGCATTGTTTTAAAATTTTAAATTGTTATTAATATCCGACGACAACGCATATACCGGGCGCGCCGTCTTCTTTTTCTTCTTAATCTTTGTCCTCTGTCAGCTTCTTCAGCGCGTCAGCCGAAATCTTGGCGTTGGCAAAAAGACCGCCATTTGCGGGCATCTCATCCTCAGCCTCCACCTTCGAAGCCTGCTGTGCCTGAGCCTTCTTAGCCTCTTTAGCCTCGGTCTCTGCGGCCTCACGGTCACGGGCCTGCTGACTCATCTTCTTCGTGCCGGCCTTCTTTGGCGCCAGATAGAGGAACATCTTCTTACCTTCGAGCGACGGCATCGACTCTACCTTGCCCACTTCCTCCAAATCATTGGCGAAACGGAGGAGCAACACCTCACCCTGCTCTTTAAACAAAATCGAACGTCCACGGAAGAATACGTACGCACGTACCTTATTTCCTTCCTCCAGGAATTCTTTGGCGTGCTTGAGCTTGAACTGATAGTCGTGCTCGTCAGTCTGAGGTCCGAAACGGATTTCCTTCACCTCAACCTTCACCTGCTTGGCCTTCATCTCCTTCTGGCGCTTCTTCTGCTGGTAAAGGAATTTGGAATAGTCGATCAGACGACAAACGGGCGGATTGGCATTCGGGGAAATCTCTACGAGATCTACCCCCTGCTCATGGGCCATATTCAGTGCATCACGGGTAGGAACTACGGACGAACCTTCGTCGCCTACGATGCGAACTTCACGCACTCGGATCTGTTCATTAATCCGATACTGACTCTTCAATTTGTCATTCTTCATCCACTATTTTTTAAAAATCGGCTGCAAAGTTACGAATAAGTGAGCAAAAAACAAAATAAATTCGCATTTTTTTTTAATTTAAAGCGAAAGTAACTTCGAGCGAGGCCCAAAGTTACTTTCTTTCAGCGAATTAACCCGATATTCTGGATTAAAAATTAGAAGTCTTTTGTCATTTCCGCAACACGGGCATTCACCTCATCGATAAATGCCTGGATGGTCATCACGCTCTGCTCGCCGCCACCCTGTGGACGAACGGCTACTGTACCGTCCTGCTGCTCCTTCTCGCCGACGATCACCATATAGGGGATACGCTTCAGCTCGTTGTCGCGGATCTTACGGCCCAGTTTCTCGTTACGCAGGTCGATGGTTGCACGTACACCACCGAGGTCGAACTTCTTGGCTACTTCCTGAGCATAGTCGTTGTACTTCTCCGAAAGCGGCAGGATAGCCACCTGATCCGGTGTGAGCCAGAGGGGGAAATGACCTGAGGTATGCTCGATGAGCACAGCGCAGAAACGCTCCAGAGAGCCAAACGGTGCACGGTGGATCATCACAGGTGTCTTCTTCGTGTTGTCCTCATCAGTATATTCCAGCTGGAAACGCTTCGGCAGGTTGTAGTCCACCTGGATAGTACCCAACTGCCAACGACGGCCAATGGCATCCTTGATCATGAAGTCGAGCTTCGGACCATAGAAGGCAGCCTCGCCGTATTCCACCTTTGCATGCAGGCCTTTCTCCTGACAAGCCTCCACGATGGCCTTCTCAGCCAGAGCCCAGTCTTCGTCGGTTCCCACATACTTATCGTGGTCGTTAGGATCGCGCAGCGAGATCTGTGCCTCGAAGTTGAATCCGAAGGCCGTCAGCACGATGCCGATGATATCCATCACATTCAGAAATTCCTGCTTTACCTGGTCAGGACGGCAGAACAAGTGGGCATCGTCCTGTGTGAACGAACGGACACGGGTCAGGCCGTGCAACTCACCACTCTGCTCGTAACGATACACCGTACCGAACTCTGCGATACGCAGCGGCAGGTCGCGATATGAACGGGGCTTCCAAGCGAAAATCTCGCAGTGGTGAGGGCAGTTCATCGGCTTCAGCATGTACTCTTCATCCTCCTCAGGTGTATGAATCGGCTGGAATGAATCCTTGCCATAATGGGCATAGTGACCAGAGGTGACATAGAGATTCTTTGAGCCGATATGCGGCGTGATAACCTCCTGATAGCCAAAACGCTTCTGCACTTTGCGCAAGTGATCCTGCAAACGCAGGCGAAGCTCTGTTCCCTTCGGCAACCAGATGGGCAGACCCTTACCGACCTTGTCGGAGAACATGAAGAGTTCCATCTCTTTTCCGATCTTACGATGGTCGCGCTTCTTGGCTTCCTCCAGCATCTCGAGATACTCGTCGAGCATCTTCTTCTTGGGGAACGAGATACCATACAGACGCTGCATCTGCTCACGGTTGGCATCACCGCGCCAGAAGGCACCTGCTACGCTCGTCAGCTTCACGGCCTTAATCTCACCCGTATCCATCAGGTGCGGACCACGGCACAGATCGGTGAAGTTACCCTGCGTGTATGTTGTGATACTGCCGTCCTCGAGATCCTGCTCGATGTGCTCGCACTTGTAGGTCTGACCGTCGGCAGCAAACTGCTTCAGGGCGTCGGCCTTAGTCACCTCCTTGCGAACCACCGGCTCTTTCTTCGAAGCCAGTTCCTTCATCTTAGCCTCAATCTTGGGGAAGTCGCTCTCCTTGATGCTCTCGCCGTCCTTCAACAGCACATCATAGAAGAAACCATTCTCGACAGCGGGGCCGAAACCGAACTGAATGCCAGGATACAATTCCTGCAGCGCCTCAGCCAGCAAGTGGGCCGATGTGTGCCAGAAGGTGTGCTTACCCTCTTCATCGTCAAACTTGTAGAGCGCAATCGTTGCATCCTCGTTGATCGGACGGTTCAGCTCTACTGTCTCACCGTTTACACCACAGCTTACCACGCTGCGTGCGAGAGCCGGAGAGATGCTCTCAGCAATCTGAAGACCAGTCACGCCCTGCTCATACGAACGAACAGATCCGTCTGGAAAAGTAATGTTAATCATATCTACAATATATGTTTGAGTTTAAAACGGGCACAAAGGTACGAATAACTGCGCAAAAAACAAAAGGAAAACCTGTTTTTCTTTCTATTTTTCAATTAAAAGCGTATAAAATTGCAGAATACCGGCAGGGCTCCCACCCTGCCAGTATTGATGATTCAGCAGTTCTTCTGCCAAAGGTTGGTGCCGATCTTTTTAACCTTGCCTTCTTTCACCCAGCGACAGATGACGGTCTTCACCACAGGCGAATCGCCATTGACCAGACGCAGGGCCACCAAGTCCTCCTTCGTGAACTCCTTGGGCAGGGTATCCAGATAGCGGATGTTGCTCTTTGAGGCCTTTGTTCCCTGCATACCATGATAGAGCGCATCGATCTTGTCGCCGTAGATCTGCAACTGGTAGTGGAGACAGCGCTCAGCATACCAGACGGCGAACCTGATGGCGCGCTCCGTCTCCTGACGGTCTTCCAGCAGATAGGCGATGATGCCAGCTCGGAAACCATTCAGGGCAGCTCGACGACGGAACACATCAAGTGAGTAGCGCAGCGTCTGCAGATACTCCTCACGCTTCGATTCATCCCATGCCTCGATGGCCTTGTTGATGAGCGGCAGATCCACCTCACCCTCCTCGTCCATCAGACAGAGGCACTGGCGCTTCACCTTTTCCTCCTCGTCCTTTGTCCAGACCTTGAAACGAGGCATACTGGCACCAATCATGTCAGGCAACTGTACAGGCGTCACTCGGCTCACCAGTCCGCTCTCTGCATCGGCAAAGAAAGCCCGGCACTTGTTGGGCGTGCCACACATCACCATGTTGTAATACAAGGTGACCTTGCCTGAGATGGAGTCCTTCGAGATGCGATGCTGTCCCCAGGGCTTGTTGTCGTAGGCCAGACGGAACAGGTCGTTCTTCTCCGTCCAGGCACCGCCCTTGTTGTTCTTCAGCACAGTCTCGATCTCAGGGGCATAGGTGAACAGATGCTTCCCCTTGGCATAGAGGGCTCGCTCGAGGAAGGCCGTCACACCGATGGTGGGTTCGATGATGCGGATGTTGGAACAGGGATTCTCCACATCCTGACCACTGTTCTGAGCCAGCGAGTAGGCAATCTCCTTCTGCCATTCCACCTCGTCCTGCTTGATGATGGGATCCATCAGCAGTTCAAACACATTATCCACGAACGACTTACCCGTAGCCTGAGGTGCCTCTATGTCGACGATGAAACTGGGTGAGTTCAGCTTGCCGTCGCGGTACTTGGCCCGGATACCTGTGGCCAGCGTACCCAGCATGGGCATAGCCGCGATGAGTGTAGCCTCCTTGAACTCCTCTGGCGCATGATCCGCCAGTTCCTGCAGGAGACCAGGCAACTCGCTGTCTACCGGTGAGGCGAGCGACGCTTCAGGATCCTCGTCCTCAGCCTCCATCATTGCCCCCAACGACGCGAGCACCTCTTTCATCAGAGAAGGCATCTCGGCAGGACGCGTACTGCCGACGGCACTCTTGATGGTGGAGACCACCTCGTGGTCAGAGAGTCCCCAATGGGGCACGACGACAAAGAGTTTCTGCTCATCGAAGTCGCAGATGAAGCGCATGTAGCGGCTCATGGTGTAGAGCGCCATGTTGCGCTCACCCTCGGCAGGGGCATCGCCATACCCCAGTTTCCACAGCAACGCCTGCACGATCTTCTCGTAAGGGATGTCCTTGTAGGAGCCTCCTCCCGCTCCCTCCAAAAGGAGGGGGAGATCAGCCTCTTTATTAGCCCCTTCCTTTTGGAGGGGGTTGGGGGAGGCTTCGAAGACGACGGGATCGAGCAGCTTCACATACTGCTCGCTGACCATGAAACAGCAGCGGGCCAGATCGGTCACATGCGAGTCGTAACTGACACCCAGGCGACTCGCCAGCTTCTGGATGTCCTCCTCGACAGATAGTCCCGGTGTGCGCCAGGCCCAGATGTGGGTACCCCCGCCGGCACTCTCGGCAAAGTACACGATGCCGAACGCCTCGATGAGGTTCTCCTCGCGTACCTTATTCCAGAGCTGCTCCGTCAGACCCTTCTCGTCGATGTCGAGGAAGTAGAGCCCCGAGGGTACAGCGTCTTCGGCCTTGCGCGTACCGTTCTTGAAACTTTCAGCAAGAGGCAGCCACACGGGCAGTTCCTTCTTGCGATCCAGATTGTGGTTCTGCTTCACGTCCTGGAGGATCTCCTCCACGTGATTCTCCGCCAGCAGTTGACGGTAAGCGGCCATGCTCGCCTGGCGAGGCTTGCCGCTAAAGGAATTTGCAACGCTTATCATACTTTTCGTACTTTAGCGCTGCAAAGCTCGTCGGGGAATTAAGGAAAACAAAGAGCGGGAAAAAATCCCGCCCCGTTATTTCTTTGAGTACTTATCCAAGATGCTCATTAATTCTTTGATACTCAACGCAGTAAGGTCTATTTTCGTTTTCTTGATATAATCACGATAAGTTTCCCAGGAATATTTATCGCCAAGCTTTTTTCCCAGATCGGTAGGCGAACTGCTGCCAAAAAAGTGCTTCTCACGATTGAGCCAGCCTACAATCTGACAGAAACACTGCATGTTGAAGCCATTGTTATGCTTGCCATTGCGATAATCGGCCAACTGAGCCCCGATGACAGGACTCTGCACGATATCCTCCCAGATCTGTTCATAGACGCTGTAGTATTTGTCGTCTGATAGATCCTCGATTCTCTCAGCCATCTGCTTCACGCTTGAGCGCATCGTCAGGAGTCTGTTGTCTGGTGTTTCGCCCTCATCCTCGAGCGCCTGCTTCTTGGCCAGGTAAAAGAGCAGGCGGAGCATCTCGTCGTCGCTCATGCCTGATTCCTTCAGGGCACTTCCGAAAGCCTCGGGCGACTCATCCCACCTATTATAAATATAGCCGTGCATGCTGAGCAGATAGCGCTCCACCTCTTCGGCATCCTTCTTCAGCTCGTCGGAAAGCGAGCCGCTAGCCATGAGGGCTAGATGCGACAGATGGCTTCGCCAGTAGTTTTTCCAAGCCTCGCTGTTCAGAAGTTCCGCCTTGGCCTCCTCAAAGAGCGCATCCACCGCCTCATCCTCTTTCTGCTGCAGGTCAGTATAGTCCACAAAGAGTTTCACGGCCATCTGGATGACTGCCAGCCCCACAGCCATCTTGTTTTTGGAGAAAGCAGCGACCTTGCCGATATTCTCGCCGAAGTCCACCATGTCGTCCATAAACTCCAGTTGCTGAGCCAGCTGCTCGTCGTCCTCATCCCTTTTCACCACAGACTCCATCGCCCTTAGAGCCTGCTCCGCATCCATGTGGGGAATATAGTGCTGCTGATACAGACTCTGTACGGTGTCCATACCTTCGTCCGTTTCCTTCACGCCCTTGTCGAAGATGTCCTTCAGCCGCTTCCACAGCGTAGGCACACCTATCGTCAAGCCTTCGCTCTGCGAGTCCATCATGGCCACCAGCTCGCGATCCAGTCTGTGGTCGGCAGCCATCTTGACGATCTGCTGGTGGAATCCCCGAAGCAGCAGCGCCTGCGGGTGAGAGAGCATGGAGAACATCATCGAGCCCACGCGCTCCAGACGGCAGAATACGGCCATCACCTCCACCCCGTCATCGTCATACAGCGCCTGATCACGCTCCTGGTTTATCTGTTCCATCCGGCTGGCGGCCACCTCCCAATTGTGCGCGATACTCCTCAACAGTTGCATGGCACTATCGTCGCTGGCAAGTTCCAGCATTGTCTGTTCTTTCTTGTCTGTCATTGTCTTCTGATTGATATGAGGTGCAAAGATACGCTTTTTTATCCAAACCGCCAAGCATTTATCCGCCGAATTGGTTACGGTTACAGTTGTAACCATGTAACCTCCGCCCTACTATCACAAGTATTGTAACCACTATAAACCACTGAATATCAATGTATTATATAAGAATTCCCAGTCTCTTTCCCATAGAAAAGGTTACATGGTTACAACTGTAACCGTAACCAAAATGCGAGACCGAGCTTTCGCAGTCACAAAGCAAGAGTTTGCTACCGACAAAGCATAAGTTTGCTACCGACAAACTACCTTTTACATTACGACAAACCCATGCTTTCATTACGAGAAAAATACTCAATAAAACTAATCTCATTCCATTATTTTTCATGCCATGCTCTTATATATATTTGTTGGCAAAGATAGCACTTTTTCCACAAAATGGAAATCATAAAATGGAAAAACAAGTCGATGTTAGCATTGAGAACCAAATTTCACAAACTTGTGAATCACAAACTTGTGAAATTTAAGTATTATTATTAAGTATAAGCGATCATAGACAAAAATCGGCTCAAATAGCTTCTGATTTATACATTTTTAAGCTTATAATGAGCCGATAATCAGAAAAAAAGTCAGTATTTTTGCACCGATTTAAGTTCACAATTCATGGATATCTCAAGAGAAATATTACAGTATTTGCACTATCATCCAAGGGTAAAGCTCGGACTACTCGTTACCATCTTTCAGATCAGGCCTTTCTACTGATGCCACTCAATCTGGAAACCTACTTTGCGATGGATGTCGATGAGCGACAAGTACAGACATCTTTCAACTTCGCTTTGATACGTCAGCAACTTCCCTCTGTAACGCTTTTCACTGACGAAGAGATGAATAGGCTGCAAGAACTACAAGCCGAATTTCGCCAACATGTCAGCGAGATGACAGAAAACGAATACCGCAAGGAGATGGAACGATTGGGCATCGATCTCAGTTGGAAATCGTCGCAGATAGAAGGCAATACCTATTCGCTGTTGGAAACAGAACGTCTGCTTCGGGAGAGCAAGACTGCTTCTGACTGCATCATAAAATGCTTGTACAAATATCAATCTTTGGAATATCATAGCTAACGGACGATGACCTTGCGGGAGGCGGCGCCTTGGCGAACGATGTAGATGCCGGGGCGGAGGCCATCGAGGGTGTGGCCGCATGACTGGCCTGAGAGGGAGTAGACATCGTAGGGCTGGGTAGGATCAACAGAGACTTCCGTGATACCACTTGGTATGTAGGTATAACAGAGTCGGTGGTCCATCCAAGTCAGACGTTCTTTTATAAAGCGCCTGACATTATCGACCTCGGCCTTGAAACTGCCTAAGGCTTGAGGGTTCTGATGAACGCGCTTGTTAAGGATAGGCCATCGCAGGAAGTTCAGCCGCTGGGAATGGTCGAGTTCTGTCTCCATCTTGTCGATACAGGCTAGCAGACTGGCTTCAGTGAGGTCTTTATGTCTGGCCTCGTCCCAGATATCGAGCATCATCGATTCCGACTCTTCGTTCTCAAGCGCGACAATGTCTGCCAACAGTCTCATCTGCCCCGTGCAACTGCCGCCACTGCGATAGATGAAGTCGGATTTATTGCAGACGGGATAGGTGCGCTGGTCGTTGTCAAAGGCCAGATCAAAGTCCCACACAGGCCCCGTGTACATCAACTCATCGTCACGTTTCTTATACATATAGACACTCCAGTAGGTGTCGGTATTCCCCGAGAGTTCACCCACAAGGAAATGGCGTAGGAAGGTATTCTTGTCGACATAACGATTCAGATCCCACTCCATCGCATTGAAATGGCCGATGATATAATTCTTCTGCTCCACGGTAATGGAATCTTCGCTGGGCGACTTTATGACGACAGGATTGCCGTTGTCAGACCTGAACCATAGTTTCTCAGTATTGGCATAAGCATCGACCTCCACGAGATAGCCACCAGTAAGCGCGCTGCCCTCATTGTCATCAGGCGTCAGCTCCGTGATGTCCACACGGTTCTTATGCACCTGAATCTGATCGCAAAGCTGATAGCAGCCCTTATATTCGCCATTCAGCAACACATCGACAGCAGTGCCGTATGGGGTATAAGGCATCCCCAGGCGCTTGCTCAGCTCGAAGGCCAACAGATTGCGCATCAGGGTCTTATCGCCATAATTATTGATAAGTGTCCATTTCTTCGCCTTTGCCGGGGCATCGAGCACATGCTGCTTCTTGTCGAACTTGATGCGATAGGGTTTCTTGGGGAAGTCGCGTGAGGCATTGCCTCGCTCACGAATCGTACCAGGCTCGGAAAGCAGTTTCGTTCCGCCATCAGAGATGATAGTCAGCTGGGAACTGATCTCATGTACTTTGTCATAGGGATTTTTTTCATTGAGGGTATGGATGTATACCGTGGGCAGATTCGTAATCTGATAGAGGTGAGAATCATCTCCCTCACCCTGATGACCGTAGAACTCCAGTTCAGGGACTTGCCCCTGAGCATCGGCAGGACTGACATAACGGACATAGCGGAAGCCTCGCGAGCAATCGACATCGGCATACGACATACTGCCATTCGTACCTGTATCCTCAATCAGGAATAGTGGCAGGGCATCCATGAAATCAGGACTGTTGGCACCCTCGAACACACCGAGCTGTACGCGCTGGGATGACATCCACCCCACCCTAGTTATCACATGGGGACTGCCCAGATCAAGTCCTAATCCGGACTTGCCAACAACGGTACCCGTCAACTTATCATCAGCATGGAGTGCATGGGTCCATAACGTCATCAGGCAACAAACTAAAGTCAATCGTCTCATTACTTCCCTGTATATTTCTTAATAACACTATAGGCCTGGTAGAGGCCGAGTTCGCCAGCTTTACTAAGATCGTCGATGCCCTCAGAAATCTTCTTGGCATAGATTCTAGCTAGGCCGCGATTATAGTAAGCCTCCGCAAAATCTTGCTCCAATGCGATAGCACGGGTGAAATCATCGATGGCACGCTGGTAATCGCGACGAAGGGCATAGAGATTACCCCGGTTATAATAGAGGTAGGCATTCTTAGGCGACAGCTGGATGGCATCAGAGAGATCGCCCAACACATTGGCAGACTGGAGATCGGTATTTGTACCCTGCGAGGCATTGAACTCATTGATCTTCGCCTGACATACAGCCCGCTGCCAATGGGCCAGCGACGAGACGGAGTCAATCTGCAGATAGATTCCCAGATCATCAATGGCATTGTCGAAATTCTGAATCGAGCAATAGGCAATAGCCCGCAGGAAAAGCAATGGTTTTACGTCAGATGTTCTCTTCGAGGCATCAATCGCCGTACTCAGCGAGTCGATATACGCAAAGGTCTGCTTCATACGGTATTCATCGAGCTTTGTCTGATCACACGACACATAGACTGTCCGTGCTTTCGACTGCTGATTGAAGGCTTCCACGGTATCCTCGTATGGACGATCCTGACGGACGCCATTCTCTGGTCTTGTAAACGTCAGCCCGAACATCGGCTGGAACGACAGTTCGGCCTTGCGGTTCTGTACTCTTCCGCGATACTCGCTCTTATACTCAGGCTCTACGTTTTGTTCATCAGCCACGACGAGCTGGTTATATTTCTCGAGGTCTTCATCGCTTCGCTTTCGCATCTGCTTCTTTGAGAGTCGCGGCTGCTTACCGTAGCGTTTGTCCATCTGGGCTTTCAGAATACGGAACTCATCGAGTTCTGCCTGTCGGGTATTACCCAGACGACGATAGCAAGAGGCACGATGCTGCAGGCCAAACCAGAAATTGGGATACTCCTCGATTACCTTCGAATAGTCGCGGATGGCTGCTCGCAGATTACCCGTCTGCTCCAACAGTAATGCACGGTTAAAGAGAGCCATGAGATTATCAGGTTCCAACTTCAATACAAAGTCGAAGTCTTCGATACCACGGTTATCATCACCCACCTGTGCTCGAAGCAGTCCGCGATTATAGTGTCCGAGGAAATTGTTGGGCTCCAGATCAAGAGCCGTGTCATAGTCGGCCATTGCCCCGCGCAGATTGTTCTGATTATAACGCGCCAGTGCCCGATTGATATAGTTGCCGGCATTCTTCGGCAACAGGTGAATACTCTTGGAGAGATATTCCTCACCCTCCTTCCATTTCTCACCTGCCAAACTAATTACAGCGCGCTCTGCCCACAAGCCGCCATCATAAGGATCGAGTTCCAGACTCTTGTCGAGCGACTTCACGGCCCTCACTGTATCTTTCTGAAGCAGGAAGACCTCTGCCTGCATGGCATAGGCCCGAGCATAACGTGTCCATCGAGTCGTCATCGTATCAATCTCCGACAACGCACGATCGTATTCTTTCTCTTGAATCAGACAAAGGATACGATTGTGCCATAGTCCCTGATTTTCAGGATCATAGCGCAAAGCCTGATCATAATCCCTGACGGCTTCGGCAAATTTCTTCTGATTGATACGACAGAGGCCCCGGAGTTCGTAGGCATTGACCACATAAGGATTACGCTCGATAGCCTCTGTACAGTCGGACTCTGCACCCCGAAAGTCATCCAGATAATACTTTGCTACCCCACGAAAGAACCACGGCTCATAAAGCCATGGTTTCTGGCTGATGGCCTGATTAAAATACTGGATAGAAAGGACGTAGTCTTCATAATAGATGGCAGAACGCCCAACCATCAACAGACGATCGGTATTGAACTGTGCAGAGACTGCCAGCGGTAGAAATAGAAGGAAGATAAAAATGCGTCGCATTTATTATTTCCTAACAGGTTTCGTCTTGTAACCACAACGATAACGCCCTTGTATCAGGGCACGGAGTTTACTCTTAATGAGTTGTTTACGAAGTGGAGAAATATGATCCACAAACATCTTGCCGTCGAGATGGTCGAACTCATGCTGCATGACACGCGCCAGATAACCATCTATCCACTCGTCGTGATGTTGGAACTGCTCGTCATCCCAGACTACATGGATACGCGTGGGACGAACCACTTTCTCATGAATGGCGGGCAGCGACAGACAACCCTCTTCCGAAGTATCCGTATTCGACTCATCGTATTCGATAATATGAGGATTAATAAAGACCTTTCGGAAGTCCTTATATTCTGGCAGGTCATCGGAGATAACATCCAGGTCGATGACCGACAGACGGATGGCCTTGCCAATCTGTGGCGCTGCCAGTCCGATACCTTCGGATTCAGCAAGCGTGTCCCACATATCGGCAATCAACTCCTTCAACTGGGGATAGTCGGGGGTAATATCTTCAGCCACCTTGCGAAGCACAGGCTGACCATATATATAAATAGGTAGAATCATTTGGTAATTTGACTATTGGACTATTTACGATTTGACTATTTCTTGGAACGGAGGTAATCCTCCAGAATGATGGTTGCTGAAATTTCGTCGACGAGTGCCTTGTCCTGACGTGCCTTTTTCTTAAGTCCCCCGTCTAGCATAGCCTGATGCGCCAACACAGAGGTGAAACGTTCATCGAAATACTCGATAGGAACTGAAGGAACGGCCTTGCGCCAACGGTTGACAAACTGCTGTACTCGAGCCAAGTTCTCACTGGGCTGGCCATTCGGCTGACGGGGCTCACCGATGATGATACGCTCCACCTGCTCCTTGGCCAAATAAGCCTGCAACCACTCAAAAAGCTCTGATGTGGAAACAGTCGCCAACCCTCCAGCGATGATCTGCAGAGGGTCGGTGACTGCTAAACCGGTACGTTTCTTACCGTAGTCGATAGATAATATCCGCGTCAATCTCGAAACTTACTGTGCGTTGTAAAGCAACCAAGCATCGGGATAGGTAGCACGCAACTGATCACGGCTCATGACAGCATCTTCCTTGCCAGCAAAAGTCGTAGCTACCACACGGTACATATTCTTATCCGCGTTCTTCACAATCTGCGCATCATAGCCCGCAGATTTCAGGCGCTGCTGCAGACCCTCGGCATTAGAAATCAGACCGAAAGAGCCAACAATCACACTAAAATTCTTCAGACCGGTTCCGCTGATAAGCTGAACGCTCTCCTGACGAACTGAAACATTGTCAAGATTGTCAACCACACGGGCCTCTGTAACTGGCCTTGCCTCAACAGGAGCCACAACGGCATCCTGACTTGATGCTGCTTCCTGCTGGGCAGTAGCAGTGTCATACTGCTTTGCTTTCTCATAAGCCTTCTTATAGGCACTCTCACTTGACTTACAGCTCGTAAAAGCCATGGCTGCGCATAAACCTACGCACAAAAGGGTGTACTTTTTCATTTGTTGTTTTTATTTAAATAAGTTGTTATTCGTAAATTTGGTGCGAAATTACAAAATATCGTGCAAACGAAAGAGAAAACAGCACATAAAGTTTGTTAAATCAAACAAAACACAACTTTTTAATAAATATTTTGGCCTTTTTTTGCACTATAACAGAAATAATTCGTATATTTGCAGAACAATTCATTACCAAACAAATTAAAACAATAAAGATTATGAAAAGTTTAGGTTACATTGGCGCATTCCTTGGCGGTGCAATCGCCGGCGCAGCTTTAGGTATTCTCATGGCTCCCGAAAAGGGACAGGATACACGTGTCAAAATCACTGATGCAGTTGAGGACTTCTTGAAGAAGCACAACATCAAGCTCAGCCGTAAAGAAGTGGTCGACCTGGTCGATGATATCCAGGACGCTTCTGAGGAGGAATAAGCTTTAAGTTGTTCTACCATGCTATCTAGCGACAAGAACGTAGAAACCATAGCACAGCTCATTGAGGTACTGAAGCATTATCTCGGGCTTCAAACTGAGTATGTGAAACTTGACGTGATTGACAAGGTTGTCCGCCTGCTAACGGCGACAGCCTTGGCAATCGTGTTCTTCTTCATCATCATCGCTGTGCTGATGTATCTCTCTTTTGCCATTGCCTTCTGGCTGGCTGCCTACGTAGGGACGGCATGGGGATTTTTCATTGTATCAGTGTTCCACCTGGTGCTGTTTCTGCTCGTCATCTATTTCCGTAAGCCCTGGATTCAGAAACCGCTCGTTCATTTCCTGGCTGAACTGCTGCTCAGTAAGTAACCATTAATATTTCTTTCCCGTGCTACCCGTCAAGAAACCCATCAGAGAATACCGGACGCTCGATGAGATCCGTATGCGAAAGGATGAGCTGCTGAACGAACTCCAGCAGGACAACACCAAATTCACCACCCTCTGGAATCAGGTATTCCTGAAGCGTGAAGACAATACAAAGGCTGAATATATCACAGGGCTCGTCACCAATGGTATCGTTGCTTTCGACACATTCCTCATGATTAGAAAGCTGATGAAGAATTATGGTTTTCTCTTTGGAAAAAAGAATAAGAGAAAGAAGTAATCAAAATCCTTTTTAAAGAATCACCTCCTGCCCGTCGTAGGCCAATTGTACACCTTCTGGAAGCAGTCGGTTGACACTTTCATGCAATCCTATATCATGACACACATGAATCAGTAACGTTTGCTTCGCCCCCACCCTATGGGCAAAAGCCAAGGCGTCATCCACCAATTGGTGCGAGTGATGGGGCTTTGTAAACCTGAGGGCATTCACAACCAGCAGTTCCGTACCCACCAGATACGGATACTCACCCTCCTCTATGGTCTTCATGTCAGTAATATAGGCCAGTTTGCCTATACGATAGCCCAATATAGGCAGTTTGCCATGCATGACCTCAATCGGCATGATATCAAGATCGCCAATACGGAAGGGTTCGTGCTTGTGAATCTCATGAAGTCCGATGGCAGGCACCCCAGGATAGCGATTTTCTGCGAAACAATATGGCAGCATCTCCAACATCCCCTTTCGAGCAACAGGATCAGCATAGACGTTAATCTCACCAAACTGACAATAAGGACGAATATCATCCATTCCACCCACATGATCATAGTGGCTATGGGTTATCAGGATGCCGTCGATTTTACGAAACGGCATGGGAAGGATCTGCTGCCGGAAATCAGGACCGCAGTCAATGAGCAGCCGCGTCTCATCTGTCTCTACAAGTACAGAGCAACGCGTACGCTGATCATGAGGATCTGCACTCTGACACACCTCACACTGGCAGCCAATGACAGGCACGCCACAAGAAGTTCCTGTTCCCAAAAAAGTCAGCTTCATATAATGTTTACCTCCGGATAAATATCTATGTCAAACTTCGTCTTAACATCATGACGGATGGCATCGCTGAGCGCGACAATCTCTGCACCCGTTGCACCGCCAAGGTTTACAAGCACCAAAGCCTGTTTGCTGTGAACACCAGCACGACCTAACGACTTGCCTTTCCATCCACACTGTTCTATCAGCCATCCTGCAGGGATCTTCACTTTGCCCTCGTCAATCGTATCATAGTGAGGCATACCTACATATTGCGCCGCCAACTGCTCATATTTCTCACGGTTGACGATGGGATTGACAAAGAAGCTGCCAGCATTACCCGTCACTTTCGGATCGGGCAGTTTGGCATTGCGGATTTCAATAATCGTATTCCGAACCTGTTGTGCAGTCAAATTCTGTTCATTAAGTCCTTTACGTTCCAGTTCTGCACGGATATTACCATAGCCAAGACGGGGGAAGAACACGTCGGAAAGCAGATACTCTACAGCCGTAATCAGATACTTGTTCTTCCAATCGTGCTTGAAACGGCTGTCACGATAGCCATATTGACAATCTTCAAAACTGAAAGTACAGAGTCTACCAGAAGCAATCTCCACCGCATGAACCTTTTCGATGAAGACCTGTGCCTCAACACCATAGGCGCCAATGTTCTGCACCGCACTTGCCCCTACATCGCCAGGAATCAGCGAGAGGTTTTCTAGGCCAAAGAGACCTTGGTCAAGGCTCTTGGCAACCACGTCATCCCACACTTCACCACTGCCGCAAAGCATCCTTGGATCATCGAAACTGATACCCTTGAGGGCTGAATGGACCACGATACCCTCGAAATCCTTCGTTAGCAGCAGATTGCTGCCTCCACCTATTATTATATAAGGTGAACCAGACTCCCGCAGGATCTGTGCAACCTGCTGAGCCTCGGCAATGGTTCCGTACTCCAAGAAACGGCTGCACTTGGCGTCAATGCCAAACGTATTATGCGCCTTCAGACTATAGTTCTTCAGATCTTTCATTATGTTGACATCTTCATCAATAGCCATTTCCCACCAACCTTCTTGAAACGCAATTCCATCTCAAGGCCGTTGGCAACGCCTCTCAACAAGAAAATCTTATCATTTCCTTCGGCTATCGGCTTACCATAGACAATATTATAGAGAACCTTTGTTGGAAGCGTCGGGGCAAAGGCTTCCCAACTCTCAGGTGTTATCACGCCCTCCATCATATTGAAATCATCGTCAGGATCAGGTCCAACAAACTGCACTGTTTCATTGAGACTCTTAATCTGGAAGACACTATCGGATACAAAACGCTGATAGAATGCCAGAAATGAAGCATTAGGATTCTGTTCAAGCGTTGTCACGCGTATCTCCTTCAGCATCCACGCCCCCTTGATACGCTGGAACAGATAATCCATCACGCGATTCTTTTTCAGTTGGATTTTCTCGACCGTAGCCTCGCTGACTGCTGTATCCTTCATCAGTTCCATCTCCTTGTCGTTGTCGAAAAACAGCGTGTAATACCCCTGCTTCATAAAAAAGCGCTCCATTTCCCACTGGTCTTTCTCCGTCAACTCGGTCTTTCCATTCTCCGTCTTACGTAAGGGGAAGATAATTCGTTCTTTTTGCAACTTCTTGTTGGCTACGAAGTTAAAGATAAAATCGTCAAACATAGCATCAGCTGCACGGGGCATGGGAGTCTCTGTAATTAACAATTCCAAGGTGTCTGTCTCTGTCACAACCGTCGTATCGGCAACAGAATCAGCAGGCATCTCCTCTCCTTGGCCACCCTTCTTTCCTGTACAGGAAAACATCAGCAGCGCCACAGCGAAAACTGCAAAAACAATACTTTTCATCAACAGAAATAGTAACCTTGATCTATACTTGTTCTCTCAAATTTCGGCAAAGGTACAAAATATTCTTAATTCTTCATCATAATTCTCTTTTTTTTTGTACCTTTGCACGCAAAATTGCAATTTTAACAAAGATATGATACTTGATAAGATAGACGAACTTCTGAAAGAAGTACAGAATTTAAGTGCGAAAAACGCAGAGGAAGTAGAACAGCTGCGTCTGAAATATCTTAGTAAGAAAGGTGAGATTACAGCCTTGATGAACGACTTCCGTGAAGTAGCTGCCGACCAGAAGAAGACTGTAGGCATGAAGATCAACGAGTTGAAGACGTTGGCTACAGAGCGTATCAACAAGCTACGCGAGGAATGTGATACCCAAGAGAGTAACGACGAGATCATCGATCTTACGCGTACTCCCTACCCAGTGCAACTCGGCACTCGCCATCCGCTGACCATCGTTACCAATGAGATTATCGATATCTTCTCGCGCATGGGATTTGTGCTAGCCGATGGTCCTGAGGTTGAAGACGACTTGCATGTGTTCACAAAAATGAACTTCGCTGCCGATCATCCTGCTCGCGATATGCAGGACACCTTCTTCGTTTCTCAGCATCCAAATGATGTGACGAAGAACATTTTGTTGCGCTCTCATACTTCTTCTGTCCAAGCCCGAGTTATGGAGCAGATGCATACAGAAGACGGCAAACTCACTGAACCCATCCGTGTCATCTGTCCAGGTCGCGTCTATCGTAACGAGGCCATAACCGCCCGTGCACATTGCTTCTTCCATCAGGTGGAAGGTCTGTATATCGACAAGAACGTATCATTCACCGACCTCAAGCAGGTGCTGCTGTCGTTTGCCAGAGAGATGTTCGGTGCAGACACAAAGATTCGTCTGCGCCCGTCATACTTCCCCTTCACGGAACCTTCTGCAGAGATGGACATCTCATGTTTCATCTGTGGCGGCGAGGGTTGCAGCTTCTGCAAGCACACAGGCTGGGTAGAGATTCTGGGTTGCGGTATGGTCGATCCCAACGTGCTTGAGCTCTGCGGCATCGACTCCAAGGAGTACAGCGGCTATGCCTTTGGCATGGGTGTTGAGCGTATCACCAACCTGAAATATCGCGTCTCAGACCTTCGTATGTTCTCAGAGAACGATACCCGATTCCTCGAAGAGTTCGAATCAGCCAATTAATGATTTTGGAAATCAGTCTGTAAGAACCAAAATACTGGTAGAAAAAGCTGCCATACAGCGACTAAGAAGTTGTTGTATGGCAGTTTTTAGTGTCGGTAAAGCGGTAAAGCCTCATCAAGGAATTAGCAAGGAGGAATCTCCGTAACTGAGAAAACGGAAATTATGATTCAATGCATAATCATAAATCCGGTGCCAGTCACCTTTCACAAAGGCACTCACCAACAAAAGCAGTGTTGACTGCGGTTGATGGAAATTCGTCACCAACATCTTAACAATCTTATAATCATAACCAGGAGCTATGATAATCTGGGTGCTCGAGTGTAGCACTTTCAGCTGATGACGGTCCATCCACGAGGCCAAAGCCTGTAAGGAAACCTCTGCACTCTCCCCTTCTATCGAATATGGCTCCCATTGAGCAACATGAAGATCAGACTCTGACAAATCCGGATTCCGCATGACCTTCAGTCCCATATAATAGAGACTCTCAAGCGTACGCACACTTGTAGTGCCGACGGCTATCGCAGAAGCATGGTGTGCGATAAGTTTCTCAATCGTCTCGCGACGCACACTGATAAACTCGGTATGCATCTCGTGTCCTTCTATCTCCTCACTCTTCACTGGTTTAAAAGTGCCTGCTCCAACATGAAGCGTCAACTCCTCACGATCAATACCATGTGCATCAAGGGCTGCAAGCACTTCTGGCGTAAAATGCAGTCCAGCCGTAGGTGCTGCAACACTGCCTTTGATTTTGGAGTAGACGGTCTGATAGGTCGTTTTGTCGCTCTCTTCTGTCTCACGATTCAGATAGGGAGGAATCGGCAACTCGCCCATAATATCAATCAGCTCGGCAAAGGAGATATTCCCATCCCACTCAAAATCAATTCGATGACTCGTACCATGCAATTCTCCGCGTGTTGCACTAATCGTTATCCGAGTGCCTCGAACCTCAATCTCACGTTTCAACGATCCTTCTTTCCACTTCTTCAGGTTACCCACCAGACAATACCAAGCGCAATGACCTGTGGTCTGAAACATCAGCTCATAATCAGTGGGAGCGGCTGGTTCCAGCAGAAATACTTCAATCAAAGCCCCCGTCTCTTTACGGAAATGCATACGTGCCTGTATGACCTTCGTATTGTTGAAAACCATCAGGGCACCCTCTGGCAGATAATCAGGTAGGTTATAGAAAACATCCTCAGTCACCTCACCTTTTCGATAAACGAGCAACTTAGAATGATCGCGCTGAGCAAGGGGATACTTGGCTATTCGATCATCTGGCAGCGCATAATTATATTCGCTAATACGGATATGTCGGGGATCTGAATTCATAAGATACATGATATTATAAGGATAATGAGCAACGTAAACACAAGAACCGCAACAGGGATATCACAATCAGCGTGCTGGTAGCCTGTGGAAGTATACTGCAAAGAAATCAGATGACGGCCTGGATTGATTCGGCGCGTTAATCTATAGAACAGGAAATAGGCAAAAGAACCGACTATAGTTCCCCATATCAATCCCACTAAGATATCACCTGGATAATGCACTCCAAGATACAAACGCGTCCAACAGTTCGTGAACGACCAAATGATCATTGCCAGAGAAAGCAGACGGCTCCTAACCATCCAACAAAAGAATATGGCTATGCTGAACGTATTGGCAGCATGAGCAGAGAAGAAACCGTATTTACCACCTCGATAGCCATCAACAACATCCACTAAAGGACCTATTTCCGGATCATGCGTAGGACGCCAACGGGCAACTGTCGGCTTCACTATCAAGTCATCAACCATTCCTGCCAACAATACGCACACGCTTACAGCACCTAGAACAAGGAGAATCTTCCGAAAACTATCGTTGTTCTTCAGCACGACATAAAACAGACTAATGTAAAAAGGAATCCACGCAAGAGCGTTTGTCAACTTATGTGCCACCCTATCCAGATAAAGCGAATCGCTGCCATTGACTTCCAGCAGCAACTGTTTATCCAAGGACTCCAAAGCTGGAATCAGACCATCGGAAACCAAGCAAATATCGAGCATCATATTTCTTCAATCATATTACTTTCTATCCATCCCTCCTTACCGTCGGCAATCCGAATGCCCATCCATCCTTTCATCGTACCATCAGTGATGGACACCTTCGTTCCTTCATGCAGGATGAACAGTTCGGTACCATTCTTTGCAGGAGTACTTTTCACCGTGACGGACGGAGAGATGACAATCGCACCTTTTCGGAAAAGCAGGTCCTGCTTCTGTTGCCATGCGAACAAATTACTCAAAGCAAACAAAATGAGCAGTACAAATCCCCCAAAGAAGCCAACCTTCCGAAGCCAAATACGTTCTGAGAAGAGATAGACCAACAGGAGGACAATCAACAGTGCCAACGCAATCAATGCCGTCCATGCCCATGCATCGACACTCATCAGATTAACTAAAGAGCGATACCAGGTAAAGAAGAACATCTCGGATTCCGGCACGATTTTATCGATGGTCTTTGCACGGGCTATCTGAAGATTAAAACGGATGTCGCGATCACCTGGTGATAGCAGTAAGGCACGCTCATAGTTGAGCACCGCACGCGTAATATTCTCACTACGGTAATAGGCATTGCCAAGATTATAGTACAAATCAGCAGATGCCCCCTGCTTCAACAGCATCTCGTAATCCTTGATAGCCTGCTGATACTGTCCTCGGATATAGGCACTATCAGCCTCAGCCTTCGTGACGGCATGACCCGATAATGGCAAGAACAACAACAAGAGCAATACGGTCGCCTTTGCGGCAGTACGACGCTTTTTCATTGAACCTTCAATCTTCTCTATGGCCGTCATAGCCTTCTCGTAAACCTTATTCATATTTCCCTTGGGATCGCCTGGGGCATATCGTTCAAACTCACACTCATCAAGCGCCCCGATGAACTGACTGATTACCGTCTCATCCACATTGCGCTCAGCAAGGCGCATACTGATATTGTCATGAGAAAGTTGTTCGACAGGGATATTCATTTTGTCACCGACATATCCCCAAAGCGCACGGAGCACCTCGTCATAGAATTCACCTGGCTTATTGTCTGCCATCAGTCTGGAGGCTTTCTTTAAGCGTTTGGTAGCCACCTTGTTGGCTTTCTTTCCGCGTGCCTTGGTTACATTGGCATTATCAATGGCACGCTGACGGAAAATGACGAACAGCGATACGAACACCACTGCCAGCAAACAGAGCGAGATCCAATAGGCAGATGAGCCAAAGAAGAAATCGTTTAACGAATGCTGATTGGTAGAGCCTGTCTTGATATAGCGGATATCCTTATTCAATTCCTGAAGATCCTGACCCGAGAAATCATTGACGGCACCAGCGCCTGAACCTTTGGCTACATCGAGTGTGAAAGATTCACTCTTCACAGTCTTGTAAGCATTCTCTGCCGTATCGAAATAAGTGAATTCTACTGGCGGAATCTCGTATTGTCCCTGATGACGCGGCACAATAAGAAGATCATAAACCATCGAACCTTCAATGCCGTTAGTCGTCAACTTGCTCTTATCGGTAACCTTCGGCTCATATTTGTCAAAGTCCTTTGGAAGGTTTACCACAGGCTGCTTTATCAGTTTCAGGTTACCTGTACCGCTCACAATGATACGCATGGATATCGGATCATTAGCCTTAGTCTCTGTCTTGTCGAGCTGTGCAGAGACATTGAACTTACCAACACCTCCAGAGAAGTTGGCAGGACGTTCTGGTAAAGGATCAACCTGAATCTCAATCCCCGGTGCCTGTATCTTCTTTTTTACCTCGACATAACCAGAGCCGCCGTTGAAGAAAGCCTCGAAAGGATCGATATTCCTATTCTGCTGAACCACGATTCCCTCAAAGGTGATGCTGGGGATTTCAAGTTTACCCGTAGTCTGAGGGAACATCACATACTGACTCCATGTGGTCGTCTTATAAGTCCGGCCATTCAAAGTTTCAACGGAAAAACTCTTCTGCTGAGGCAGATCAACCTCCTGTGTATAGAAACTCTTCAAGTCAGGCATGTCGCCACGCAGACTCGTCAGTCCTACAAGTGTATATACTTTATATGTCAGCAATATCGGTTCCTGCTCATGAACGCGCTTTTTGTTGGCACTGACTTTGATAAACAGATCGGAGCCTGATATCTGACTTCCAGCATCACGTATTTCCTCTTCTTCATTCCGATGCTGCCGCGAAGAACCTGAGTTGCTTTGGGCCGAACCCGACACTTTAATCGTCAGCGAATTTGATGAGATCGTCTTACCATCCACTACAATATGTGCAGGAGAGATTGTGTAGGTGCCATTCTTTGAGGCACACACAATATAGGTATAAGTAATAGAGGACGAAGAACTCGTATGGCCATTGATCATCTGATAACTCGACTGCATCGAACGGTTGGGGCCAATCAGCACTTCGAGTTCATTTGGAATACTGCCAGCACGAAAATCACTTACGTTCTGCGTATTGACGGTATATGTCAAACGGAACTGCTCTCCCACGGCAACATGGGAGGGAGCACTTCCTGTCAGTGTCTGCGCCATAGCTACGACTGCAGCTAATAGCAATCCGAATATCGTCGTTAGTCGTTTCATTTCTACCAGTTTTTCTCTATCTTCCGTCGTTGTGGCTGCTGTTGAGCTTTCTTCAACTTATCTTGAGTCTGCTTCTCGTTCTGGATAGCGGCATTCAACAACTGTTCTGCATTTTCTTTACTCATCTGGGGCTTCTGCTGTTCCTGAGGCTTCTGTTCATCCTTTTTATCCTTATTCTCCTCAGGTTTCTGCTGATCTTTCTTGTTGTCCTCCTTCTTGTCGTCATTACCTTGCTGGTTCTGTCTGTTCTGATCCTGCTTTTGCTTCTGATGTTTACAGAGCACAAGGTTATAACGCGTCTCATCGTCATTCGGATTCAGGCGCAGTGCATTCTTGTAAGCCTCGATGGCCTCACCATACATCTTATGCGACTGACAGACAACACCGATGTTATGGAATGCTTGTGCCTTCCGTAAAGGGTTTGTCTCCAATTTCGATGCGTTCTCATATTGTTCCACAGCCGCAGAATCCTTCTTCTGAGCCATCAGGGCATTACCGAGGTTAAATGCAGCCTGAGGGTTCTTCGGGTTTTTCTCTATAGCCTTGCGATAAGACACCTCAGCATTGGCATAATCACCTGTATGGAACTGTCTGTTTCCCTGACGGATATACTGACGGTCAGTCTGGGCTGAGGATGCGACAGTAACAAGCAACAGCAGCATGACTGCGACATTCTTCTTGCCGCCAAAAAGTGAAATCTTCTTTAACAACGGATTCCTGCGATCATAGATACATATCTCAAGGATCAGCAATAAAACAGCCAGGATACCGAATGCCTGAAACTGCTCATCAAACTCACTGTAGATTGTCGTTGTGGTCTCTTTCTTGGCCAACTTATCCAGTTCGTTATCCAACTGTTCCTGGGCAGCGCTGTTATTTTCCACATGGATATAGGCACCACCACCAGCTTGAGCAACCTGCTTACACATATCCTCATTTAAAGCCGACATCACGGTATTACCAGAGTTATCCTTCATATAGTCACCTGTCCCGGGAATAGGTACAGGTGCACCATTAACTGATCCTACACCCAGCACATAGACGCGCATACCATTATCCTTTGCTGCCTGAGCCGCTTCCACTGCCCCACCCTCGTGATCTTCACCGTCAGTGATGACTACGATGGCCTTACCGATACCTTCCTCCTGAGTGAAGCTATGAGTGGCCATATCGATGGCTGTAGCGATATCCGTTCCCTGAGTGGCTATCATCGAGGGGTCTATGCTGCTGAGAAACATCTTTGCCGAAACATAGTCGCTCGTTATCGGCAGCTGTACAAAGGCGTCGCCTGCAAAAACAATCAGACCAATCTTATCGTTGGAGAAGTGGTCTACCAGGTTCTCCACCATCATCTTACTGCGATCCAGACGGCTAGGCACAATATCCTCAGCACGCATGGAGTTACTGATATCCATCGCAATAATCGTCTCAATACCCACACGCTTCTCATGATTGATCTTCGTACCCATCTGCGGACGGGCAAGCATGACAATCAGCAATGCCAGCGCCCCTTCCAGAATCCAGAACTTCACTGACGGGCGGAAACGGGACACATCAGGCATCAGCGCTTTCAGCAAGGCTGGATCACCAAACTTACGGAGCCGTTTTTTCTGGTTCCTATAAGAAACGAACCTGACCAGTGCCAATATTGGAATCAGCACCAGCAAGTAGAGATATATGGGGTCTTCAAATCTAAACATATTACGGAATTCTTCTGAAAATGGTTATACGCAATAGGATTTCGAGCAGCAAGGCCAATATTGCAATGATGGCAAATGGCTGATAAGCCTCATACCGCTTGCTGAACTTCTTCACATTTAGCTTACTCTTCTCCAGTTGGTCAATCTCTTTATAAATATTACGAAGCTCCTTCGTATTCGTCGCACGATAGAAATCACCTTCAGTAGCAATGGCAATCTCACTCAGCGTCTTCGTATCTATCTCAACAGGAATGTTCACATACTGCACACCGCCAGCCACAGGCATCGGATATGGTGCAACCTTATTGGTTCCGACACCGATGGTATACACACGAATACCCAGACTCTTGGCTATTTCTGCGGCTGTCATCGGCGAGATATCACCCCGGTTATTACTTCCGTCAGTTAAAAGAATCACGACTTTGCTCTTTGCCTTTGACTCTTTCAGACGACTCACGGCATTGGCAAGGCCCATACCGATGGCAGTACCGTCTTCGATCAATCCACGTGCTGCGATATCAGTACGTACACCCTGAAGCATGTTCAAAAGCGAAGCATGATCCGTTGTCATCGGGCACTGTGTAAACGCCTCTCCGGCAAAAATCGAAAGACCGATATTGTCATTGGGACGTCCGACGATAAATTCCGAAGCCACTTGTTTGGCAGCCTCTATACGGTTAGGCTTCAAATCCTCTGCCAACATACTCGTAGAGACATCCATCGCCAACATAATGTCGATTCCTTCAACCGTTTCACTCTTCCAGGAATTCTGTGTCTGAGGTCTGGCCAAAACCAGGACGATCATCACGAACGCCAATATACGCAGCAGCATGGAAAGAGGCATCAGCATCACCTTCCAACTCTTCGGTGCATAACGAAAAGCGAACGTATCGCTCATCCGCATCGTCGGCTCGGTTTTCTTCCTATACATCACATACCACAACAGGTATGGGATCAACAGCAAGAGCAAAAACAGATATTCTTTATTGGCAAATTCCATGTGGTTCCTTTTAATTCAACAACAGATAAAGCATATACATCACATAAGCGAACAGTAATCCGCAAACTGTGAATATGGCCCAGATGGCGGTTTTGAGAACACGACGAGCCTTTTGCGAACGCTGATCCTCTTCAGTCAACTGAGGCTGGATAGTCTCTTCTACAGGCACATTCTCCTGTTTCGTTTGGTTGATGAACTCTATCGCATTCACAAGGTTCGCATCGTTCTCATTAATCAGCGTCGAGTATTTTGCAAACTTCACGAGGTCGGCAGTCAAGAACAGATGCCGCAATTCACTCAGGGCACTTTCGTCTTGGATAGCCATCAACTTCTCGATAATCTCACTGCTCGTCATCTCCATCGCATTGAAGCCGTAACGCTCTTCAATATACTTACGCAGCGTATCCGTCAACTTCGTGTAGTATTCCTTTGAATTCTCCGAATTCACCATCTTGTCGGCCTTAATCTGTTCGATTTCCTTCATGGCCTTCTGATGGGGCAACAACCGCTTCACTATACGGATGGTCTTGATGATAGGCTTATTATCACGCAGACGGAGATAGAGATAATAACTCAGCGCGAGCAATACCAGCATCAGCACACTCAACCAGAACGGCAGGCGCCATTCACTCCAAAGGAACGGATTATCCTGTACGTCCTTCGGACCGAAGAACTGATCGACATGTGTCGTATCAACCTCAATCGTCAAAACCTTCAAAGCAAGACTTTTGCTCTTGTAAGGCTTCCCGTCAATCTTGACGACCATGGGAGGGAGATAATATAAGGTATCATCAAACGATGTCAGCGTATACTCCATCGAGCGTGCCACAAAGCCATTATCCAAATCCCGCTTATCCAGCTCTTTACTGGCCAACACTTCTACACCTGGAGTGATATATTGGGTGGGCTTAAACTGCGGGAATTCTATCTTGGCATTTTCTTGGGCATTGGCTGTCAATGTGACATGAACCTGCTGTCCGACAAACATCTCTATGGAATCAATCCTTGCTTCCACAGAAACTTGCGCAGATATACGTATTACACTGGCAATCAACACGATAAAGAATACAAATCTTCTCATTAACTTCTTTGTTTAAACAACATCAGCAAGGACTTTACGAAGTCTTCGTTCGTAGCAATGCTCACATTGTCAACGTTACTTTTATTAAACGTTTCCTGTAGTTCAGCCTGCCTGCTCATCCAATATCTCTGATAGGCCTGGCGCAGACGCTTGGAACTTGTATCAATATATTGTTCAAAACCCGTCTCGGCATCCACTACCTTCATCAGTCCTACATCAGGCAACTCCTTAGCACGCTGATCGTATACTTGAATGGCTACAACGTCGTGCTTCCGGTTACAGATCTGAAGTGACTGCTGGAAATCATCCCGGACATAAAAATCGCTGAGGATGAAAGCCGTCGTACGCCGTTTCTGAACACTGGAAAGGAATTCCACAGCCTGCTTCACATCCGTACGTTTCGACTCTGGCTGGAAATCCAGCATCTCGCGGATAATATAGAGGATGTGCTTACGTCCTTTCTTAGGCGGGATGTATTTCTCGATCTTATCTGAGAAAAACACCACACCGATTTTATCGTTGTTCTGAATGGCGCTGAAGGCGATGGTGGCTGCAATTTCTGTCACCATATCACGCTTCATCTGCTTCTGGGTTCCGAAATCGAGTGAGCCGCTGACATCAATCAGCAGCATTACCGTCAGTTCACGCTCTTCTTCAAATACCTTCACATAAGGGCGATGAAAACGGGCAGTCACATTCCAGTCGATATCACGCACATCGTCGCCGAACTGATACTCACGCACCTCGCTGAAGGCCATACCCCTACCCTTGAAGGCGGAATGATACTGACCTGCGAAGATGTTTGAGCTCAAGCCACGGGTCTTGATCTCGATCTTACGGACTTTCTTTATGATTTCGCTTGTCTCCATGATGCGATAGCAAATTCTTCACTCTTCACTATTCACTCTTCTCTCATTAAGGTACTTCAACCTTGTTGATAATCTTGGATACAATCTCCTCACTCGTTACGTTGCTGGCCTCTGCCTCATAAGTCAGTCCGATACGATGACGCAATACATCATGAGCCACCGCACGCACATCCTCAGGAACCACGTAGCCACGACGCTTGATGAAGGCGAAAGCACGGGCAGCCTTTGCCAGATTGATGCTGGCACGAGGAGAACCGCCAAAGGAGATCATGTCTTTCAGATCCTTCATACCATAGCGATCAGGATAGCGCGTAGCAAAGACGATGTCAGCAATATACTGCTCAATCTTCTCATCAATATAGACATCACGCACGACAGAACGCGCCTTCAGAATCTCTTCCGAAGTTGTAACAGGGGTAACGGTAGGCATCTCTCCGGCAATATTCTCGCGGATGATCTTCTTCTCTTCCTCAAGAGAAGGATAATCGATGACAACCTTCAGCATAAAACGGTCTACCTGAGCTTCTGGAAGCGGATAGGTGCCTTCCTGCTCAATGGGATTCTGGGTAGCCATTACCAGGAAAGGATTCGGCAGTACGAAAGTCTCACTGCCAATGGTGACCTGTTTCTCCTGCATGGCTTCCAGCAAAGCACTCTGAACCTTAGCCGGAGCACGGTTAATTTCATCTGCCAATACGAAATTGGCAAATACCGGACCCTTCTTCACCTGGAATTTCTCATCTTTCTGAGAATAGATCATCGTACCGATGACGTCAGCAGGCAATAGGTCAGGAGTAAACTGGATACGGCTGTAATCAGCGGCAATCAACTGCGAAAGGGTCTTGATAGCCAATGTCTTAGCCAGTCCTGGAACACCTTCCAACAATATATGTCCGTCACTCAGCAATCCTATCAAGAGTGAGTCTACTAAATGTTTCTGACCTACGATAACACGGTCCATACCGGTCACCAGATTCGTTACAAATGCACTTTGTTGTTCTATCCGGATATTCAACTCTCGGATGTCAATAGCTTCTGCCATAATATTTTCTCTTTATTAGTTTTCTCAATTTGACCGCAAAAGTAGTGAATAAATAGGATTTTCCCACTATTTATCTGTCTAAATAATATTAAAAAAGTTTCCCAAAACATAAGTTTTAAGAAACTTTTTCATTCTTTCTCTATTAGTTGACAGTTTGAGGCTTCTTTTTCTTCTTCAACTGCAGTTTTGGAACCTTGATTTCCTGTCCCACTTTCAAGGGTGTAGACGTCTTCATGCCGTTGTAAACTTCAAGATAGCACTCCATGTCAGGACCTAACACACGATTTGAGATTTTCCGAAGGTTATCACCTTCTTTAACCTTCACCACCTTCTCTGTTCCGACAATACGATAAGCACCTGTACGAACGCGAGCATCCATCGCAGAGTACTTGTCCAGTTTTTCGGGAGTAGCAGCAGGTTTCTTTTCCTCGGCCTTAGGAGCTTTGGGTTCAGGCTTCGTCACTGGCTTTGGGGCTGCTTTTGCCTCAGGTTTAACCGCAGGTTTGGCTTCGGGTTTGATTACGGGTTTGGCTTCGGGCTTGACCTCGGGTTTAACCTCGGGTTTGACCTCGGGCTTGGGTTCGGGCTCTGGCTGCTTCGCCTCTTCGGCTGTCTCGTCTGCGTTCTCAGCTGGTGTCACTGCCTCTGGTGTCACAGCTGGTTTCACAACCGTTTTCTTTGCAGGTACAACTTTCTCCACTTTCGCTTCCTCCCCGCCCTGATTACTGTTCATCGGGAAATAATTCCCGATAAAATAACCAATTATAATACCAAGAATACATGCAAGAAGAGCAAGAAGCCATTTATTAACACCATAACGTTCCTCAACTTCCTCAGTTTCTTCTTCCACCTCTTCTTGAGATTCCTGTTCCTCCTTGCTATTATCTGATACGGATTCAGGCTGAGTTTCGGGCGCTGCCTGAGGTTCAGGCTCGGATTCAGGCGTCTTAAAAGCCACAGGCGAGGCTTCCGACTTGGGCAAGTCTCCTGACGGCGCCTCACTTTCAGAGAGATTCTCTTCCGCCTGACGCTCATCCACAAAATCCACCAGTGGCATCTCTGTCGGCTCTTCCTGTGATACCTTAGTCTGGAATACAGGCGCAGGCTCTGGCTGTGATACTGGTTCGACAATCGGCTGTGACGCAGGTCTGACAATCGGCTGTGACGCAGGCTCTACGACTGGCTTTAATACCGGTTCGATAACCGGCTGCAATACTGGTTCGGAATTCTGCGGGGATTCGGGTGGAAGATCGTCGTCGAAATCTACACCATCATTCAGAACGACGGTATCAAACTGAGAGAACGGCTTATTAACCAGTTCCTTGATAATCGAATCTGGCGCAAAGGTAATCTTGCCATGACCTTCGATCAATACGCGTTCACCCGTATTGACATTCACACTCTCACGGTCATCAACGTCTATGATCTTAAAGGTTCCCAACCCCTTGATCTTCACTATTTTCTCTGTTTCCAACGCTTGCTGGACCAAGTCGAATATAGCACCGATAAACGTGGTTGCCTCTTTCTTGTTCAGACCAGCACGATCCACCAATAAGGCTGCAAGTTCTTGTATTGAAACTTTTCCCATTACTCGATTCCTCCATTCTTTATACGTTCCTTCCAGGTGCCGTTTGGCTTGAATGTAAGCACCAGTTTGGGAGGCACTAGCATACGCTGACCTGTGGAAGGATTCACCATGATACGCTCCAGCTTCTTCTTCACCTCGAAAGTGCCAAAAGCCGGAATAAGCACTGAGTTATCATCTTGGAGATAATCCCCCATGGCCTCGACAACAACATTCACAAATTTCTGGGTCTCATCAGCCGAATAACCTGTTCGTTGTGCTAGTTCTGCGATAAAGTCCTTGTTATTCATATTTTTTAGTTGATGGTTGTTCCGTATAAATCAAATTCTTCTGAGTCTGTAATCTCCACCTGATAGAAAGTGCCGATCGTGAGTTTCCGCTCCGATACCGGAATCAGAACCTCCGGATCTACTTCAGGAGAGCAGAATTCCGTGCGCCCGATATAGTAGTCGCCTTCCTGGCGGTCTATTATCACCTTCAGCACCTGCCCCACTTTCCCGGCCTCCAGTTCAGCACTGATATTCTGCTGGATACGCATCAGTTTGTCGAGCCGATGCTGCTTCACGTCTTCTGGCACGTCATCCTCATAGTGTTTCTCTGAATAAGTACCTTCTTCTTCTGAATAGGCAAAGGCACCCATCCGCTCAAAACGGGCCCATTTCACAAAAGTCTTCAGTTCCTCGAAGTCATCCTCTGTCTCCCCAGGGAAACCCACCATCAGTGTGGTGCGGATATGGATCCCGGGCACCTCTCTACGCATGCGCTCAATCAAATCATAGGTCTCAGCCTTGGTCACATGCCGTTGCATACGCTGAAGCATATTGTCTGAGATATGCTGGAGGGCTATATCGAGGTACTTACACACATTCGGTTTCTCTCGCATCACGCGAAGCAGATCCCAAGGGAAATGGGTCGGATAGGCATAGTGCAGACGGATCCATTCCACACCGGGAATATCAGCCATCTGCTCGATCAGTTCGGCGATATGCTGCTTGCCGTCAATGTCAACACCATAATAAGTCAACTCCTGGGCAATGACATTAAACTCCTTCGTGCCGTCCTTGACCAACTGGCGCACTTCATCCAGGATCTCCTGCATCGGCCTACTCTGATGGCGCCCCGTTATCAGCGGAATAGCGCAATAGGCACAATGACGGTCACAGCCCTCAGAAATTTTCACGTAGGCATAATGGCGTGGGGTCGTGATATGCCGCTTCCCCTCCAAAAACTTATCGCTGGGGTCAGGCCCCGAAGTAAAGTCTTGCGCCAGATCTTGCAGCAATTTCTTATAATTGAACTTCCCATACCACCCGTCGACTTCTGGTATTTCTTTCTCTAAATCAGCCAGATAGCGTTCCGAGAGGCACCCCATGACGAAGAGTTTCTCAATACGCCCCTCCGTCTTGGCCTGAGCAAATTCCAGAATCGTATTGATACTCTCCTCTTTGGCATCGTTGATAAAGCCGCAGGTATTGACGACGACGATATCACCTTGGGGATCCTCGCTATCGTGCGTACACTGATAGCCGTTAGCCTCCATCAGCCCCATGAGAACCTCACTGTCTACCAGATTCTTCGAGCATCCGAGCGAAATGATGTCTATCGTCTTATTCATTAAAGAGAGAATCCACAAATTGACGTTTGTTAAACAGCTGCAGGTCTTTCATGCCCTCTCCGAGACCAATGTACTTCACGGGTACTTTCAACTGGTCAGAGATGCCGATAACGACACCGCCTTTGGCCGTTCCATCGAGTTTGGTGATAGCCAGTGAGGATATCTGTGTGACTGCTGCAAACTGCTTAGCCTGTTCGAAGGCATTCTGACCTGTAGAGCCGTCGAGCACGAGCATCACTTCGTCGGGAGCCTCTGGCAACACCTTCTTCATCACGTCCTTGATCTTCTTCAACTCGTTCATCAGACCGATCTTGTTATGCAGACGGCCTGCAGTATCGATCAACACCACATCGGCACCGTTAGCCTTCGCACTTGAGAGTGTGTCAAAAGCCACAGAAGCAGGATCGCTGCCCATCTGCTGCTTCACCACAGGTACGCCTACGCGCTCACCCCAGATGCACAGTTGCTCAACAGCTGCTGCACGGAAGGTGTCTGCAGCACCCAAGTACACTTTCTTGCCAGCCTGTTTGAACTGCCAGGCAAGCTTTCCGATGGTGGTTGTCTTGCCCACACCGTTCACACCTACGACAAGTATCACGTAAGGTTTGTGGTCTGAAGGCAGATCCCAGTTATCATTGTCTTCCGAGTTGTTCTCTGCCAGCAGTTCGGCTATCTCGTCACGGAGAATCGCATTCAATTCCGAGGTGCCGACGTATTTGTCACGGGCAACCCTTTCCTCGATTCGACCGATAATCTTCAGGGTCGTATCCACGCCAACGTCGCTGGAGATAAGCACCTCTTCAAGATTATCCAACACATCATCATCAACCTTCGATTTGCCAGCAATGGCACGCGCCAGTTTATCAAACACACTCGACTTGGTTTTCTCCAAGCCCTTATCGAGTGTTTCCTTCTTTTCCTTATTGAAAAATCCAAATATTCCCATAACAGGGGCAAAGGTACAAAAAATCGATGAAATCGCAAAAAAAAGAGGCCGCAAATTCACATGCGACCTCTTATTTTATCTAAAATTGAAAAGTTCTAGTGTCCCGATTATTTGAAGAAGTCCTTAACGGCCTCGTTGGGAACCATCTGCTCGTCGAAGATGTAAGCACCAGTCTTGGGGCTTTTAACCATCTTGATAACCTTTGTGTAAGCGCGACCATCCTTTGAGCCTTCGTGGAGGGTAGCGACGGTTTTCTTTGCCATACTTCAGTCGTATTATTTAATTTCCTTGTGAAGAGTCATCTTCTTCAGGATGGGGTTATACTTCATCAGTTCCATACGCTCAGGCGTATTCTTACGGTTCTTTGTAGTCACGTAACGGCTGGTACCGGGCATACCACTATTCTTATGCTCAGTGCACTCCAGGATCACCTGTACGCGATTACCCTTTGCTTTCTTGCTTGCCATCTTATTAATCTCCTATCACTTTAATGTCCTTCCAATCCACAAAACCTTTGGCAACAGCTTGCTTCAAGGCGGCGTCAAGACCTACTTTGTTAATCATACGAAGACCAGCTGCGCTAATCTTCAGCTGAATCCAGCAGTTCTCTTCTACATAGTAGAACTTCTTGCTGAAAAGGTTGACATCAAAGCTTCTCTTCGTGCGGTGCTTTGAGTGAGACACATTGCAACCTATCTGTGCCTTCTTTCCTGTAATTTGACAAATTTTAGACATTTCTATCTACTTTTTACTTGTGATTTACACTTACTTATTCCAAACAGCGTGCAAAGGTACACATTTTAATTGAGATTCAATTCATTGAAACTTTGGAAAACCAAAGAATTAAAGTTTTTTAACCTTCACGGACGGGGCGAGGCGCATTTTCCTCCTTCAAGAAGTTCAAAAACAGCTCCATGGCCATGTTTGTGGCTATGGCAAGATTGATGTCGCGACCATGATCTTCCTGCACCTTGTAGGTGACTACGCGCTCAGGACTGCCACATGCCAGCCAGATGGTTCCTACCGGAATATCTTTCGTGCCGCCAGATGGTCCTGCAAACCCTGTGGCCGAGATAGCGTAATCGGTATTCAGCGTCTTACAGGCACCTTTCACCATCGCGATGGCAACTTCCTCACACACAGCGGTTTTCTCTTCGAGTACCTGAGGATCCACGCCCAGCAGATTCTCCTTGATTTCATTCACATACGAGATAATACCGCCCTTGAAATACTTCGAGGCTCCAGGCACGGCGATGATGGCTTCTGCGATACGTCCACCCGTGCAGCTCTCTGCTGTACCTACGGTCTTTTCTGTCTCCCAGAGAATCTCGCTGACCTCCCTACTTATGACTTTACTTTCAAAATCCATCTCTTATTTGATTATTTAACTATTTGACAATTATACCTTTATCTTTATTTAAAGGTGACCTTCGAGAATGCGGGGGCATCGATGTCGCAGAACTCCTTGTCGAGATACTTGTAATACCCCACGATGCCTATCATGGCTGCATTGTCAGTCGTATAACTGAACTTGGGGATATAGATCGTCCACCCATAGCGCTTCTCAGCATCGTAGAAGGCATTGCGAAGTCCGTTATTGGCACTTACGCCACCAGCTACTGCCACGTGCTTGATACCCGTCTGCTTCACAGCTTTCTTCAGTTTCTTCATCAGGATGTCCACGATGGTCCACTCCAGTGAGGCGGCGATGTCCTCCTTGTGATGATCCACGAAGTCAGGATCCTCCTTCACCCATTTCTGCAGCGAGTAAAGGAACGATGTCTTCAGTCCCGAGAAGCTGTAGTCGAGGTTTGGGATGTTCGGCTCGGCAAACGTGTAGGCCTTCGGATTGCCCTGCCGCGCCAGACGGTCGATGATCGGACCACCGGGATAGCCCAGTCCCATCACCTTCGAACACTTGTCGATGGCCTCTCCGGCAGCGTCGTCGATGGTCTGTCCCAGCACCTCCATATCGTTATAGGCATTCACCTTCACGATCTGCGAGTTGCCGCCCGACACCAGCAGACACAGGAATGGCAGCGGTGGCTGACGTGAGTCCTCCTCCGACTCACGGATGAAGTGTGCCATCACGTGTCCCTGCAGGTGGTTCACGTCAATAAGGGGGATTCCCAGCGAACGGGCAAAGCCCTTGGCGAAACTCACGCCGACGAGCAAAGAGCCCATCAGTCCCGGGCCGCGCGTAAAAGCGATGGCCGTCAACTGTTCCTTGGTGATACCCGCCTTCTTAATCGCCTGATCCACCACAGGCACCACGTTCTGCTGGTGGGCACGCGAAGCCAGTTCCGGCACCACACCGCCATAGGCCTCGTGCACCGCCTGCGATGCCGTCACGTTCGACAGCAGTATCCCATTCTTGAGTACAGCCGCCGATGTATCGTCACAACTCGACTCTATACCTAATATATATATATCCTTCTCCATCAGTACGTCAATATTTCCACCCCGTGCTCCGTCATCACGAGCGTATGCTCCCACTGTGCACTGGGTTTCTCATCCTCCGTTATCACTTCCCATCCGTAGGGGTCGTCGGCATCAATGAATACGCGCCACGTGCCCATGTTGATCATCGGCTCGATGGTAAACACCATGCCTGGCACCAGCAGCATGCCAGTACCCTTATGACCATAATGATTCACGTCGGGATCCTCGTGGAACTGCAGTCCCACCCCGTGTCCGGCCAGATCGCGCACGATGCCGTAGCCGTATTTCTTACAGTGCTTCTCGATGGCATGGCCGATATCGCCCACGAACCCATAAGGTTTGGCGGCCTCCATGCCGATTTCCAGACATTCCTTCGCCACACGAACCAACTGTTCCTTCTCGGGCGTGGTCTTGCCGATGATGAACATACGACTGGCATCAGCATAGTAACCGTCGAGAATCGTCGTGAAGTCCACGTTGATGATATCGCCCTCTTCGAGCACATCCTCTTCCTTCGGGATACCATGACACACCACCTCGTTGATCGACGTGCATACCGACATCGGGAAACCCTCGTAGTTCAGGCAGGCAGGGATGGCGTTGTGCTCCTCACAATACTTGCGGCATATTTGGTCGATCTCGAGCGTGGTCATGCCTGCATGTATCTGCTTGGCCACCTCGTCGAGCACACCCGTATTCACGACACCCGCCTTGCGGATACCTTCTATCTGTTCGGGAGTCTTGATCAAATCCCGCGTAGGAACCAGTTTACCCTTGTTTTCCCAATACATGATGGTCTTGTCCATCTCCGTGGGTTCCTGACCACTCAGACAATGCCATCTTTTCTTTTTCTTAAAAGCGTTCATATACCTTATTATATATATGTGTCATCTATTCTTATTCTTCACAAACCAGTTATGGGTGAAATTGTAGATCAGCAGGGCCACGGCCAGCAGCAGGAGCGATGCCAGCAGCGTCAGCCGTCTGTCACCCTCGAAACACATCAGTCCGAGACCCAGTCCCCAGGCGATGCCACTCTCCCACCCGAGCATGAATGTGCTCTGCGACGTGCCGCGCTGACAATGCCTGCTCAGTTTGATGAAGAACAGCAGGAAGCGCGAGCCGATGAGTCCAAGTCCGAAGCCGATAAACACAGGAGCCGCATACCACACAATCTGTTGGGTGCGCGTCAGCATCATCAGCAGCGCCGCTCCCATCAGGATCAGGCCTGTGACCACCTCGCTCTTCACCTCTGCATCGCGGAACACGAAGCGCTGCGCCACCAAGGCCAGTAGGAATCCCACCATCACCATCGCAAAGAAAAGCTCCGAGAGCCTCAACGACAGCAGCAGTCCCACCGCCAGCGTCACCAGCTGCAGATTGGCAAACAACGGGAAGCCGTGAGGCAGGAAGAAACGGTCCAAGCTCACCGTCGGTATATTGTCGTCAGGTGTGCGGAAGGGGAAACTCACCAGCAGGATGAGCACAGCCGCTACGGCCGCTACGCCTGCGGCTGATAACAATACGAGGTCAAAGCCCACCAACCGTTGCAACAGCAGTCCTGCCAAGGGACCTAAGGCAAGCGCGAAACGGCTGAACCACGAAGCCGAGTGATTGGCCTCCGTACGCTGATAGCTCTCACATGTGTCGATGATCAGCGTACTCGTCAGCACCATCTGAGCCAGTCCGAAGAATGCACCCAGAAAGAACCGCTGAAGTATCACGAACCAAGCTTCCATCATCTGGCACAGCTTGACGTCGACATAGTAGAGCCCCCCGATGAGAGCCGCTATCGACAAAGCCGCCAACACGCAGACCAGATTCCTGCGATAGCGCTGCACCAGATAGGAGGCGAAGGCGCCAAAGCCGAACAGTCCGAAGCCGAAGGCACCCATCGCGAAGCCAGTCTCAATGGCAGTAAGCCCATGAATGCCGAGCAGCCAGTGAGGCAATGTCGGAATCAGCATGTATACCGACATCGTCAGCAGCAGGTTTGCCAGGGCCATCAGCCAGAAGTCACGGTGCCAAAGACGGATATGTACGGGTGTGTTCTGCGAATTCATCGATAATCTTCAGTTTATTTTTGAAGCAGGCTCTCCAGCATGTCAAAGTCCACACCCAAATAGTCGGTTATCTGTATGTCCGACAGCGGTGCGATCGCCTCCACAGGGTTGGTGGTGGCCAGACCTACGACAGCCATCTGAGCCGATCTGCCAGAACGGAGTCCATTGAAGCTATCCTCAAACACGATACACTCATCTGTCTGGACACCAAGCCGTTGTGCTGCTTTCAGATAACAGTCTGGATCAGGCTTGCTGCGCTCAAAATCCTCTGAGGTCAGTATCGCGTCGAACAGTTGTTTGAACACGGGCTGATACCGATACACACTCTCCATCTTGGGCTGGTTGGAACTGGTGACGACTGCCGTCTTCACGCCCTTTCCGCGCAGTTCGGCTATCAGCGCCTCGAAACCTGCGATGAAGTCGTAGGTCATCTGTTGTTCGTAGGCATCCAGCCGTTCAGTCACTGATGCCCGCTCACCCTCCAGGTCGCCACTGAACCAGCGGTCATAGATCTGCGTCAGCGTCTGACCCTTGATCTCATGCTCCAGTCCAGGATGCTCCGGATGGTATTGGCGGCAGATGCTACCCCAGAAAACGGTGTACTGCGGTTCCGTATCAAAAACCACACCATCGAGATCAAAAAGGGCTGCCTTTAGCGTTCTTTGCTTCATTTCCTCAAAATTTGGGTGCAAAATTAATATTTTCTGATGAGAAATTTGCTGTTTTGGTAATTTAAGTGTAATTTTGCCGATAAAATCAACAATTAAACGATGATAAAGAAAACTTTTTTCCCCTTTTTGTGTCTTTTTCTCATGCTGATAGCATGCGGGGAGTCCGACGAGGACAATGTCGAGTTCCAGACCATTACAACTGACAAGAAGATCAAGCTCTCTAACGAGAAGCAGTCGCCCACCTGTACCGTCCACCTCCAGCTCGAAGAAGCCACAAAGGCCAACGGCCATCGGGGAGAAGTGATCAACGCCGCCGTGATGAAGCGCCTGCTCGACGAGGATGAAGAGACCATGGAGCTCGCTGCCGATGCCTTCGCCTACAAATACGTCAGCTCTTACAAGAAGACCATGATGCCCCTCTACAACGAGGATCGGGCCGATACCACCAAGCGCTCCTGGTACGAATACCACTATGTCATCACCTCCTCTACCCAGAAAGGCAGCAAGGGAACCCTCGTCTATCTGGCCACCATCGACTATTACGAAGGCGGTGCCCATGGCATCAACCAGCTCATCACCATGAACTTTGAAGCCAAGACAGGCCGTCAGCTGACACTCGACGACATCTTCGTCCCTGGCTATGAACAGCATCTGAAGGAGGTGTTGCTCGATGCCCTGAAGGCGAAGACCGGCTGCAAGACCATGAGAGCCCTGCGCGACAAGGGATACCTCTACTCCATGGAGATGTTCCCCTCCGAGAACTTCATTCTGGGAGACGAGACCATCACCTTCGTCTATAACCCTTACGAGATAGCCCCCTATGCCGTCGGCTCTACCGAACTGATCATCCCCTTCGGCGACATCAAGGATCTGCTCAAGAACTCATTCGAATACTAGGTTATGGGAGCAGAAATCATCCGTCAATATTTCCCCGAACTAACTGCGGAGCAACAGCGGCAGTTTGAGGCCCTCGACGCACTCTACCGCGACTGGAACGCCAAGATCAACGTCATCTCCCGCAAAGACATCGACAACGTCTACGAGCACCATGTGCTCCACTCGCTGGCCATCGCCAAGATCTGCCGATTCCGCCCGGGCACCGAGATCCTCGACTTCGGCACTGGCGGCGGTTTCCCGGGCATCCCCCTCGCCATCCTCTACCCCGAATGCCAGTTCAAGCTCATCGACGGCACGGGCAAGAAGATCCGCGTCGCCCAGGAAGTCTGCCAGGCCATCGGCCTCAAGAACTGCCACCCCGAGCACCTGCGCGGTGAGGACGAGAAAGGCCGCTACGACTTCGTGGTGAGCCGCGCCGTCATGCCCCTACCCGACCTCGTGAAGATTGTCCGCAAGAACATCTCCAAGACGCAGCGCAACGCCCTGCCCAATGGCATCATCTGCCTGAAAGGCGGAGACCTGCAGGCGGAGACACGACCATTCCACAAGATTGTGGAGCTCACCGACATCAGTCAGTTCTTCCACGAAGAATGGTTCAAAGAGAAACATGTAATCTATCTACCCCTTTAGTTTTTGTTATGCTCGACATCAAGACCTTCGTTTGCAACCTGCTCTCCGAAAACACCTACGTGGTGAGCGACGAGACCAAAGAATGCGTCATCATCGACTGCGGCGCCTATTATGAAGAGGAGCGCGCCGCCATCCTCAACTATATCAGCTCCAACGGCCTGAAGCCCGTCCACCTGCTGGCCACCCACGGTCACTTCGACCACAACTACGGCATCGACACCATCTACGACACTTACGGCCTGAAGGTAGAGATAGACGCTGAAGACGATTTCCTCATCTCCGACCTCCCGGGACAGTTCAAGTCCATCGTCGGCGTCGAACTCAAGCGCAAGTTCCCGACTGTAGGCCGTTATTTCCTCCCCGGCGAGATCATCCGCTTCGGCAACCACCAGTTCAGTATCCTCAAGACCCCAGGCCACACCCCTGGCGGCGTCATCTTCTACTGTGCCGAAGAGCATGTGGCCTTCTCCGGCGACACCCTCTTCAAGATGAGCGTCGGACGTACCGACTTCGATCGCGGCAATTACAACGACCTCATGGACAGCCTTCACAATGTTGTCGCCAAGCTCCCTGCCGACACCGTCGTCTACAGCGGCCACGGCCCCAAGACCACCATCGGCGAGGAACTACGCTACAATCCCTTCCTATAACGCGCTGTTATCGGCCCAACACCTCGTTGAGCTTATCTGCCAGCTCTTCCATATCCAGGTTGCTGGCCACAATCTTCCCGCTGGGATTCACCAACAGGTTTGTAGGAATCCCGGGTACCTTATACACCTCTACAGCCTTCGAGTCCCAACCATTCAGATCCGAAAGGTGATTCCAAGAAAGATTCATCTTCTTGGCAGCCTTCTGCCAGGCCTGCGCGTCATCATCGATCGAGATGCCTACAACGTCAAAGCCATTCGCATGGAATGCCTTATACACCTTCACCAACTCCGGCAGCTCTTCGCGACAAGGACCGCACCAAGATGCCCAGAAATCTATCAGCACCCACTTGCCCTTGCCTATGTACTCACCAAGCCGATGCGACTGTCCGTCGAAATCCTTCAACTGCAGATCGATGAACTGTTTGCCGACAAAGACCTCCATCGGATCCTCATCTTCATCACCATTGGCCCCATTAGCAGCCATTACCGGACAAGCCAGCACCCAAGTCAGTGCCATCACACACAATAAAAACTTCTTTTTCATATCCCGTATCATTTTAATATTTCGGTTACAAAGATACAACAAAAATCCGAAACCTCCAAATTTTTCTATACTTACGACAGTATTTTATGCTAAATCGCCCCTTTGTCGCAGATTCCCCAAACCGTCGCAACAATTCAGAGAATATCTGCCCAAAATATTTGGAATGAGCCAGAAATCACCGTACCTTTGCATCGGTTTTAAGATTCACACATAAGTTAGTTAGAGTAAATTTTCTTTTTCATATTGCATTTGTTATTATTTAGGTTTGGTTATTAAAAACAGTTAGCGCTCGCAGGGATGCGGGCGCAAGCTGCTTGTATGAAGATCTCCGAAATACTCGTAGGGACAGTTGCCAAGGTATTCTGCAAGTTAGATACCCAGACGCCTCCGTCCCCAAGGCTAGCAAGGCTAGTTTACAATTCATTCAGATAAATTAATTGATAAATATGTTTAGACCATAGAGTATCTTCAATAATATATCATTTTTCCTTTTATTTCTTGCTTGTTTTAGAAAATCTTTCTATCTTTGCGGAATGAATCTCAAAAACCAAGTAGCTATGAAGAAATTATATTTGTTGATTGTATTGTTGGGTGCGTTGACTATGCAAGGTAAAACAACGTACATTCCAACATATCGGACGTATTTTCATATTGTGAATGGAATCGATACACTGACAATTACATCAAATCTTGATACGCTTGAATTAGCTGAACCTGAAGGTATGTTTGTGTTGAGAGTAGACCATGAAGACGTAACACACAAAAAGGTGAAAGCTATTAAACGAGCAAAGTTGGCTGCAGGGCTTATGGAATTCTCGACAGTAATGAGTGGGATATCTACTGCATTTAGTACCAATTCATTGCATTACATGGTTCGATCTACTAATACAAAATACGCGTCAATATTGGCTGACATTTACAATGAAAATGCAAATGATGAGCAGAAACTCGGTATTACAGCCTATATTGACAATACAAGTGGACAAGAACTGATGATATGCGACTTAGAACGAGGTTTGACATGGTGGATATTACCAGGTCATTCCATGAAACTGACATTAAACAATCCTGATGCTTTGCAACTGCGTATCAGCGACGCTAGAAACGAACGTGTTCGATATACTACAATGTTGGCAGGTAGTAAGGTTACAAAGCGTGATATAGAATTAGAAACGGATGATTACTGGTATTTCCCCGTTTTCAAAACTGCCGAAATCCACAATTCAAGCAACCTATTATACTACGTTCGTATAAGCAAAATGGATTATAGCGTAGAACAATTAAGCGATGCGGATTTTAAAGCAATTAAAAAATCAAACTAAAGTGGATTTGGTGGTTCAATGGTTCAGTGGTTCAGTTCTAAAACTTCTAATTAAAAAAACACAAGTTAGTATCATATTTATATATATATAAATATATATATAAATATGAAATGAATTGGAGCATAGAAATAGGATTTTTTTAATTGAACCACTGAACCACTGAACCAATATCAATTCGATTTTTCAAGAAATTGCTTTACATTTCTATGCAATAAATATACATTCTCGAATCCGCCTCTTTTCAAGCGTTAATCAGTCGTAAGCAGAAGTATTCTCTATCGTAATTCGTTTTGCATTCGGCTTACGACAGATTTAGAATCGCCTGAAACGCCCTAAAACAGGGATTTTTCCACTATAACGGGCAGTATATGAATATTTGTTACATAATGGGAACTGTTTCAGAGATTAAAATGTCTGAAAAATGGCAGCGTGCTTTTTTGCGTGCCTTTTTGGCGTTTAAATTTGCAGGCGTCGTTTTTTCTTCGTACCTTTGCCGTTGCAATGAAGATGCAACGGCGATTGCGGGCTGCGGCTCAGCGAAGGCCAAGCGAGCTTGCCTCCGCGTTCACCTTGCACCGCAATTGCACTGTGATCACAAAGCGGGAAGCGGCGGACCGATGTAGATCGTCGCAAAA
>Ga0256405_10001273_pt1 | contig 70254 bp, 138 predicted proteins | sample RumenRJG_02DNA_FD_189096 | JGI IMG/M metagenome (GOLD analysis project Ga0256405, IMG submission 189096) | Bovine rumen microbial communities from Lethbridge, Alberta, Canada - RJG_02 | ecosystem: Host-associated > Mammals > Digestive system > Stomach > Rumen | place: Canada: Alberta...
TAATGTGGGTTTGTAGGAGTCGCGCAAATAGTATTGATGGCGCCGCATATCAATTAGTTGATGTTTTAACTAATAAAGCCGATAACTATCAACTTCAATAACTGTCGTGGTTTCGTCAGGCGGAATTTTTTTCTCTAGAATAGCAATCCAATGCTCAAGGTGGTCAATGCGCTCCCATAGGTCTTGAATGCCAGGGATGTCACCGTCTCCAATATCAATAAGTTCGCCAGTCTTCTTGTCATACTTGGGGCGGCGAATAGGAGTTTTTTTCGCGTTATAAACGGAGCGCTTATGCGGCGACTCTAATTTTTGCTGGTCTGCAAGTGGATTATCCAGCACCTCATCAAGTGAAATAACTTTATCTTCGGCCCGCTTGAAGCTATTAAATCGCCGCGAATTACCGTCGTAGGTTTCACCACGCTATATGGCGTTCTTTCCGTTTTCATCTTTGCCATACAGTATGTAAGAGCCCATTTGTTCAAGTTCAGCTTGAGTTGGGTCTGTGGGTAACTAGTCTAGGATATCTTTAACAGCGCGAACACGGTCTATATCGCGCTCGATTGAATAATCAAGGGAATATGCTTTTTTCATTACATGGTCTCACTTCCAATTTAGTATCCTGAAAGGGTACGCCCCTCCCTACCTCTATATATTAGCATAAAATTTTAGATTTGTCAAGTGTTTGAGTAAAATTTTAAAAAAAGTTGATGGAAAATGGGCAGGCCCCGCCCAAATCGATAACGCAGTATCGAATTATCCCATTACCTACCGCCCCGGTAGGTCTTTAGCGCACTAAAGCGTGAAATGCTGGAATTATAAAAAAAAGCTTTTTTCGGGAAAAAACTAAAATTTTGCAAAAAAAGAAACGGGGCAATGCTTGCCCCGTTTATAACACTTCTTCTTCATTATACCACGCGCTATATTGCCATTCGTCCCCACGCAATTCTTCAACCATTTTTTGTGCCTTCTCTTCTGTTTCGTAAATGCCCCATAATTGCGCGTTGTGCGTCAATTCACTATGATACCAAACTGTATAAACTTTTTTCATTTTTCCTTCCCTCTCTTCTTTTTAATTGAATTGGCAAGGCGGGAAAAATCCCGCCTTGCTTTTAATCCATGTTATAAGGACAGGCCGCGAAAAATGCGATTTTCTTTTTGCTTGTTTTCCATTCCTGCAACATGCAAACGCTTTTTGTTAGTTGGGAATTATACTTAACATTTACTTTGAAAAATTGTTCTGCACCCTTTTCATTGTATGTATCCATATAGGCCAATAATTCATTCCAAGTACAACGGATAGTGAAATATTCTGTCTGCCAATAAATCAGACTTGACTTTTTTCGATATTCTGCAACTATTTCTTCCCTCGTGCAATTCAATGTAGAGTAAAGCCAATCGCCTGCGCCTGTTTTCATTTCTTCCTGTCGTTTGCTGTTTAGGTCACTCTTTCCGCTTTTTTTCGCGTGGCACTCGAACCAACAGCACATTGGACGCTTGCTTTCCTGCCATCTTGCAAGCCTTTCCGTCACTTCTGCAATTTTTCCGTTTTTGCCATAATCCGCCGGATTATACAAAAATTCGATAATGCGTGGAATATAGGGAAATGCGTCAAGCATGACAGCAGTTTTTGGTTGGATGTTAAGGAAGTCAATAAACGCGCGCGCTTGTTCATAGTTAAGATTCTTCTTCTCCATATAGGAAAGAATGCGAACGGCCATGTTTTTGTCAATCTTCTTAATCTCCATTTTTAATTCCTCTTTTCATTTTAATGTCAAGGCTTTTCATGTTTTCGCCGTTTATAAAGTGCTTGCCTTGCTTGTTTTGCTTTCCGTTTTCACTTGTCAAGGTTCCCTTGTCCCTTTGGACAATTCTATTATATCACAATTAGATGTAATTGCAATAGGGAAAACACTAAAATACAATTGAAAAACAATTGGCGATTTTTTATATTATGTTATCTAATATGCAATATTAGATTGCATAGTATCTAATATTAGATATTTAATTCAATACGCTATTATCGAATTGTTAGCACTCGCAAGGATTGAGTGCTAACATGATATTATATTATCGATACTATAATATCGATATTATAATCTCAATAAATTTATATCGATAACATAATATCGATAACATAATATCGATAAATTTATACCAAATTATATCGATAATTTTATATCGATAATTTTATATCAATAACATAATATCGATATTATAATATCGATAACGTGATACCGATAACATAATATCGATAATATAATATTGATATTATAATATCAATAAATTTATATCGATATAATATTATCGATAATACATTGCCAATAAATTTATATCGATATTATAATATCGATATAATATTATCGATAAACAAGTATCAATATTATATCAATAATATAATATCGATAAACAAATATCAATTATATAATATCGATATTATAATATCGATATTATAATATTTATTTTACTTGTAACAAATTTGTAATAATGTATAAATATGCATGTATAATATGGTCAAAATATACGCCAAAATTGTTTAGATGTTATACATCTAAGCCGTTAGTCGTGACAAACTGGGCATTTTGTGCTATAATATACGCAGAAAGGCAGGGGAGGAAGGCCGAGATGTTACAGAAGTGTTACGAAAATTTATGCAATGGATGCATAAACAAGCACATGTCAAATCTGGCCACCAAATCCGCCATTGTCAAATCTGGCACCAAATCCAACATCACCAAATCGAAGGAGGATCAAAACATGTTCAGCACTAACACCGCATCCGACACCTATACGCGCGCGGACAAGCTGCAAGCTGCAAGCTGCAAACGAGCTGCAAGCTCCATTCGCGGAGCTGTTATCAGTGAAACCGCAAGCTACATCTACACGCGCGAGGTAGTAAGCTACACCGAAGACTGGTACTTTATCGACTTCAAGCTGAAGGATGGCCGCAAGGCAACAGGTTGCACCGTTTATCATACGATGGAAGCAGCGCAAGCTAACGTTGCGCACGAAGCAATAATTTTCGGGCACAACAAAGAAAACGCTTCAATCCGCAAAGAACAGCATAGCGGTTTTAAGGTTATTCGCCACAGGTACAAGAAGGGATAAAAGTCCCTTCTTTTAAATTTAGATGTATAACATCTAAAAATATATGTTGACAATAACAAATATACGTGCTATAATAATAGCGTAATAAGGAAGGAGATGGAAACAATGAAAGAAATGCTCAAGGCGCTTAAGAACAATGACGGATTGACTTTGAAGGGCGGCCGCGCAATCACTTATAAAACAGGCTATCAAGTAGCAGACTACGGCGTAGAGCGTAAGACCATTAAAGGCGCACTTAATGCTATTTCCAAAATGGGCGGCAATTGTGGCGTTTGGTACAGTGAAGGAATTTATTATATTGACCACAGCTTCCGCGTGAATACTAAACATGAAGCAATGGAGATTGGACGCGAACATAATCAAATTTCTGTTTTGAAATGGTCTAACATGTCTCTGGTGTATTGCTAAAATGCACCATTTATTTATTAGATGTATAACATCTAATAATCTATATTGACAATTGTATAAAAATATGTTAGAATAAGATATCAAAATAAGGGAGGATTTACCGATGAAGGATGCAACTATTATTCAGGCTATTCTCGACGAGGAAGAATACGCAACTGGTTTTTACACCATGGTCTGGCTTGACAAATATGATGTAGCACATGAAATGGAATTCGATACAAAAGAGGAAATGTATGATGCTTATTCCGAAGAATGGGCGGACGGCGGCTGGGACTTTGATTTTTATGATCCCGATGGGCACCAATTTTTTCTGAAAAAACCTTGACAAATGGCGCTTGATGATGTATAATAAAGGCAAGGAGGTCAAAACCATGGCCAAGATTTACATTGCATCTCCTCTGTTCACCGAAGAAGAGCGCCGCAAGGCGCGTAACATTGCCGAACGTATGCGCGACCGCGGACATCAAGTGTATGTACCGATGGAACAGCACATTGAAAACGCTTGGGGCTTGCCGAACCATGTTTGGGCCAAGCGCGTCTTTGAAGAAGATGTAAAGGCCATTAATGATGCTGACTTGGTGCTTGTGCTGTACTACGGGCTTTACAGTGACAGTGGCACGGCGTGGGAATGTGGATACGCCTATGCGAAGGGCAAGCAAGTCTTTGTCAAGAATTGCGGTTGTGAAGAAGCGTCTTTAATGGTAGTCAACGGGCAATCCGCGAAGTGGCTTGAAGAATTTAGAGATGTTTCACAAACTTAAAAAGGGTTGACAAAACCCTTTTATTTATAATAATTTAGATGTTTAACATCTAAAAACCTTTCTTGACATCTTTACAACAATATGATAATATATAATTGTCCAAAGGGACAAGAAAGGAAGAAAAGAAGATGAAGAAAGTCATTATCGCCCTGATGTTCGCCGCTATGATGTTTGTAATGTGTGTGATGGTCGCACATGGCGAAGAACAGTATTATGCCCTTGTCGGCATGGTTGTAGAACTTGATACGCGCGAAAACGTTGTATATGTCGAGGACTTTAATGGCAACATCTGGGGTTTTGATGGTTGCGAAGATTGGGCCATTGGCGATATTGCAGGCATGGTAATGGACACAATGGGAACAGAAGATATCTATGATGATGTAATTATAAATGTAACTTATAACGGTTGGATTTGCCCTTGGTAAATTCACCACTATTAGATGTTATACATCTAAAAATAAACTTGACAATAATATTTTCATATGCTATAATAAAAGCACAAAGAAACGAAAGGGGAACGAAACAATGAAAATCACTTACTACTGGATGCACAAGGAACACGGGTATATTGTGGCGGAAGATAAACTCTTTGAAGATGCGGAAGTTATGGGGTATGACGATATTACAGACCCGACTTCTTGCGAATATTTGAACTTCAGTCTCTACTATGTAAAAACTCACTTGATTGCCTACTAAGGCAATCTTACTAATTTAGATGTTATACATCTAAACCATCCGCGCGGTTATCCGCGCGACCATTCTTCCAGCGTATCAAAAATGGCACCAATTCCATTAGATACCAAGAACCAAATTGCTCCAGCACAAATCAAACAAAGCAAATGTAGCATTTCAATTTCATTCTCCTTTCGTTTTTGTAATTATATTATAGCATATTTATTCCCGAATTTCAATTCCATTTATTAGATGTTAAACATCTAAACTTTACCATTGACATATCCCGAAACCCATGTTATAATAAGACATCAAATGAAGGAGGAATGAAGCAATGTTCAAAATCGAAGTAGAATTCAAAGACTGGATGGGCCGCCGCGAGTTTAAAACCGAAAGCACCGATAACTGGGTGCAGGCATTCGGCGCATTTACTATCTATGTTAGTGATAACGATTGTATCTCTTGCCAAGTCTTTGATGATAATGAAAAGCGCATATTGGACTATACGGCACCGTGAGGTGCTTTTAAAAAGTTAGATGTTAAACATCTAAAATTCTTTGTTGACAATTTGGCCCATCTGTGGTAATATATACTTGTCCGAAGGGGCAAGAAATCATCAAATGGAGGTATCCCCATGTCCAATTTTGTTGCGCTGTCTCGTTCCGCTCTGTATTCCGCCATGGCCTCCGGTCGGGAGATCTATGTCCTTGAAGGGGACAAGCTGCGCGAGATTAGGCAGTATGGGCCTATGTCCAAGCACACGGCGCGCCGCAAGCTGGCTTCCATTCGCGAAAGTTTTACCGGAAAACCGGTGGTTATTGGGGTTATAAAGTAACCCCAATTTAATTTTAGATGTTAAACATCTAATTTCTTCTATTGACTTTCCTCTCTATATGTGCTATACTAATACCATCAAAAGGAAAGGAAGTTGAAACCATGAAGTATTACCTGATTACTTGCGTTCGTGGGCATTGTGGGCGGGGCCGCACTTCTGAAATCTCCTTCGCTATGATGGCTGCTAATCTGCTGGAAGCTACTGATAAGGCGCGCCGCATGCCTTCTGTCAAACACAGTCGCGGCGTACTGGCTGGAAAAGAAATTACCGAAGCTGAATACTATGAATACAGAAGCATCAGCGCTTACGAGCGCAGGCCACAAGGAAGTTGGGGACGATAAGTCCCCTTTCTAAAGTTAGATGTTAAACATCTAAATTATTCTCTTGACTTAATTTCAAAACTATGTTATACTTAATCCATCAAATGAAGGGAAGTGATTCCACCCAGCAACTGTGACCCCGTAATGGTATCGTGTTCTAACGCCATAGGGGCTAAATTAGGCGGGCACGCGCGATAATACAGAACTCAAACGACCAACATAAGATGAAGTCATGGCCGATGAAAGGTAGGCGGCCGGGCGTTGGGTGGAATCCAGACCAGCGCCTTTTCTTTTACTTGTTTCTTAGATGTTAAACATCTAAAATATTATATTGACTTTTTTATTTTTATATGCTATACTGTACACGAAAGATGAAGGAAAACATCAGCAAACCAGAAAGGTAAAAAAATGGAACTTACCAAATTGTCCATGGAAGAATTGACTGTACTCAAAGAAGAAATTGAAAAGGAATACAAAACACGCCGCGAACAGATTGCCGAAGATTATGCCCTGAAAATTTTGAATCTTATTGTCGCCGCGGAAGAAGAAGGATTTGAAGTGGCAATTGATAAGGACACTTGGCAAGATGCCAATGACAGCACTATTTCTATATCTGACCCTGAATTGGATGATGATTAACATCATCCTCTTTATGTTAGATGTTAAACATCTAAAACCATTAGTTGACTTTTTCCCTATCTTGTGATACAATACTCTTGAAAGTGAGGGATAACATTATGATGAATTGGAGAAACGCCGAAGCCGGAACTTATGCTAACCAGCCCACCTACTGCACCGTGAACGCTATTGGAGATTGTCCCTATTGTGACAAAGCTGGCATCTGTCATATCGATGACCCGCAAACCGAATGTGATGATTGGGCTGCATTCTTTGACAGCTGGGAAGATTGGCTCGCGCTGGGCGAAGATGACATTCCCGATGACGTAGACGAATGCGGCTTCAACCCATATGAAGGCGGATATGATTACGATTGCTAAGGCAATCGTAACTATTTAGATGTTAAACATCTAAATTATTTCTTGACATTTTTCTTTTTATATGCTATTATATTTATGAAAGAAAGAAAGGAGAAACAAGTAATGTACACCATTAATTACAGTCTTGACCACAGCAAAAGTTGGGAAAAGTATGACTTTCATTTCAACAGTCTTTGGGCTGCCGTTTTCAAGGCTCGCGTGATTTGTGAAGAACATTGGGCCGATGTTGATGTGATTGATGGAAATACGGGCGTCGTGCTTGTTTCTTTCAATCGCGTTGGTGGGGCATATATTGATGAAGATTTGCCTAAAGATATAAAGATATTAGCAAGTTTACTGATTAAGTAAAGAAGGAGAAAAACTATGGACAAAGTATGGATTGTTACGACTAAACTTGAGTATGGCCCCGACGAATTTATTGAAGGCGTCTTTGATTCCTATAAACTCGCGCATATGGCCGCGGAGGATATTTGGCGCCGCTATAATCCGGAAGAAGATGGTTATCTGTGGAAGCGCGGAGAGGTCAATGGAAAAGAGTTTTGTAAAATGACTATTTATTATAGTGACAAAAAAACTTTTGATGAATGGTTTTTTGCCACCATCAAAATTGAACCATATCATGTATGGCATTGAGTGGCGCGGCCACTCTTTGAGAATTAGATGTTAAACATCTAACTTTCTCACTTGACCAAATTTCAAACTTGTGCTATAATGTAATCACGATAGAGGAAGGAAAACCTCCCAAACCAGAAAGGCTTTAAAATGAAATTAGAACTTGAAATTTTCCGCTGTCTGTGTTTTACTAAAACTTTCCGCATTAATAACATAGAAGCAAACAGCGAGGAATTTGGTCTGCAATACGATGAAGATGGTGAAAATGCTCCTGACTATGGATGTGGAAACATGACCTTTCATCCCTATGAACCGAAACAAGAAATTATGAGTAAATATAATATTGATGAAAAGGATTGGTATAATATTTGTAATAGACTTAAAGAACTATCTTTCGGCTGTTGCGACTTATGCTCATAAATTTATATTAAACAATAAAACCATTATACGATGGTTTTATTTTTTTCTGATTAACCCGTCCAATTTTCAACGACACGCAAGCGAGCGTGATAAACCGCTCAACCAGCATTACTTAGATGTTTAACATCTAACTTTTTGTCTTGACTATTTCAAAATTATATGATATTATATAATCACAAAAGGGAAGGAAACCCTACAAACCGGAAAGGATGCCCTTATGAGAATTTGCTTTGATTTAGACGGTTGTATCTGTGACCTCTATTCTGTACCCGATTGGCTTGAAAAGCTCCGCGCTTACGATCCCACACCTTATGCTGAAGCTGGCGTTATGCTAAATATGCAGCTGTTGGCCCGGCTGTTGAACCGCGCGCAGGCTGCTGGAAATGAATTGGTTATCGTAAGCTGGCTGTCTAAAGAACCTACGCCCGAATATGACGAAGCCGTCACCGAAGCCAAGCTGGGCTGGCTCCACCAGCATTTACACTCTGTTCAGTGGGATGAAATCAACATTGTTTCCCACGGCGTATGTAAGAATGAATTTTGCAAGGATGATGAAGATATTCTGTTTGATGATGAAGAACAGAATCGGGAAACGTGGGACGGCGAAGCATACGAACCCGCGAATATCATTGAAGTTTTGAAAGGAATTTTGAATGGGGATTAAATCCCCATTTTGGGATTAGATGTTAAACATCTAAAATAGAATATTGACATTTCAAAACCTTTGTAATATACTATACTCACAAGGTCAAGGAATAAGACCATAAAACCAGAAAGGTGATGCCATGAAAGTAGTTAAAATCTTTGATGCCTACTCTTGTCCCTTCAATCCTTATGGTCAGGGCGGTATTGAGTTTAGTGATGGTAGTGTACTGATAGATTTGCATGACCAGGACTGTTGTGAAAGTGTCTATGCTGATTTTTCTAATCTCGATAGTGACATTATGTCCTATGATTTCAAAGGCACAATTAAAATCGAGAAAGCGCAGAATGGTTTCAGATTTGGAGACGGCCGCCGCTGGTTCTTTGTTCCTTGCTATAATGAACAGAATGGATATTATAATAGTGCTTTATCTATTGCTTATGGTTCAGTTGTAAAAAAGATTATACGTTATTCTAAAGGTAAAGCTATTTATGGTAATGAGTTTATTGCAATCACTACATTGGACGATTGCCCAGTCAAAGATAAAATTTACTAAGGGGCTTTGCCCCTTCCATTATTTAGATGTTAAACATCTAAAATATATTCTTGCATTTTATTTTATAATGTGTTATACTAATAACGAAAAAGAAGAAGGAACAACTTCCCAAAACCAGAAAGGAATTAAAATGAAAATTTATAAAGTAATTCATGGTAATTCTGTTATTGAAAACGACAAAGAAATTTTCTTCACATCGCGCGAAAAGGCCCTCGGGTATATCATCGGTTTTTATTCCCGCGCTAATGAAAAGCCACGCGCCATCACCAAGCAGCCTGATTGGTGGAATGGTCAATGGTGTTATAACGAAAAAATGATATTTGATATTAAAAATTGGAATAAATATAAATTTATTATTGGAAATGAACATATGCAAATTGAAGCAATTGAGGTTTATTAAGGGCCACGGCCCTTAATAGCTTAGATGTTTAACATCTAATTTCATTTATTGACTTTTTCTCTAATCTATGATAATATATAATTGTTCCAAGGGAGAGCAAAGAGTCCTCCGTAAAGGCACGCCCGCGAGGTCAGTAAAAAAAATAACGACCGCTCTCTCTTGTAACAAAAACTTAACAAAATTTCCTCTTGACATTCTTCACAAATTGTGATAGAATATAAATGTAAAAAGGACAAGGAAAAGTCCAAAAAACCAGAAAGGTACACACTATGAAGAAGAACACCATGACCACTATCGCCGCCTACATCAAGAACGTTCCCGAGCTGGCTAATGAGTACGCCGAATTACAGGCTGAACTGGACAAGAATGCTGCGAAGGCTCAGGCCAACCGCGACCTGTACGCCACCGCGCATGATGTTGTGATGGCCCATCTGGGTTCCACTCCCGTGACCGTGACTGACCTGTTCGCCGCTTGCGAAAGCGAACTGCCCGAGGGCTTTAGCAAGTCCAAGATTCAGTATGCTCTGCTGAACTACTGGTCTGATGAAGTCGTGAAGCACGAGAACGGCAAGAAGGCTTTCACCTATACCCACGCTTAACAGCGTCGCCCGCTTCGGCGGGCATTTTATTTTGAGATGAATTAGATGTTAAACATCTAATCTTCTTCTTGACAATTTCAATTCCTTCTGTTATAATATTTACAAAGTGGAAGGAAAACCACGACAAACCAGAAAGGAAACTCCATGTCTTATCTTGTATTCGATAGTGAGACAACCAGCCTTGATAAGCCGTTCTGCTATGATGTAGGATACAAAATTCTTACCCCTGACGGCGGTGAAATTCTGCGGCGGCATTTTGTCATTGAGCAAGTTTGGCATAACTTGCCCCTGTTTGAGAGCGCATATTACAAGGAAAAGCGTCCTCTTTACATCCAGCTTATGAGAAGTAAAAAGGCCGTCATGGATAAATGGGGCTATGTTATGCGGACAATGGCGCGGGACATTAAACAGAATTGTGTAACCGATGCTTACGCATATAATAGTGACTTTGACGATAAAGTTTTCACTTTTAATTGCGATTGGTTCAAATGTAATAATCCCCTTGAAAATATTCCGGTACATGATATTTGGGGCTATGCAAGCGAATTTATCACTAATAAACAAGAGTATAAAAACTTTTGTGAAGAACAGCAATATTTTACAGATAGCGGAAACTATAAAGCAAGCGCAGAAACTGTTTACCGCTATATTACAGAAAATCTTGACTTTGATGAAGCGCATATGGGCGCGATGGATGTCGATATCGAAACAGAAATCTTGCAGTATTGTTTTGAGTTGGGCGCGGAACAGGGCAAAGATTACAAGGTTGCAAAAATCCTTAATCGTCCCCGTATTACGCCTTATGTTATTAAAGTAAATGGAAAAATTATCCATGAGGGCGCATATGTGAAAAAATACAGTAGAAACGATGTTTATAACTTTACCGAACTGGGGCAGTAATGCCCCAAACGGGTTTAGATGTTAAACATCTAATTATTTAATTTGACATTATTTCTATTTTATGTTATACTATTAGCGAAAAGTGAAGGACACACTACAAACCAGAAAGGGAATTGAAATGTATATCAGTAAAAGAATTGAAGTAAGTTGGACTTCCGAAGAAGAAAAGAAAATTAACGATTTTCGTCGGTTCCTTCAAGACGCGGCAAAAAAGGTCAAAGATTTGCTTCCTTCCCTCTACGAAGAACTTGACACAATTGACACGTCGTTGTACGATGTCCTTTATAGATCTTTCGACGAAGATATTGATATTGATACAGGGAAAGACAAATAATATGGGTGTAACGCGCTAACGCGCGTTCTCCTTCTTAGATGTTAAACATCTAAACTCAAATCTTGACTTTCATTCTAATTCATGATATACTAATCCCGTAAGAAAGAGAGAAGGAAAACTCCTAAAAACCAGAAAGGCAAACACCATGACCAAGATTACCAACGCCGTCGCCCTGTCCATCGCTATCGAAAATCTGTCTGGTATTCCCACTCTGAATGACGCGCAGGGTCTGAATCAGATTTCTGACGAGGAAAAGGCCGCCGTTATCGAGCGTCTGACCGCCATGTTTGACAGCACTGTGAAGCGCGCCGAAAGTGCGAAGAACCGCGAACGTAAGCCCACGCCCAAGGAGATCGCTGCGCAGGCCGAAAACGCCAAACTGATTGACGCGACCTTCGAGGAAATGAGCAAGCGCCCCGACTTCCTGTTCGAGTGTAAGGGTATCGCGGATGCTATGGGCGTAAGTGTCCCCAAGATGGCGCGTGTGCTTGCCTTCCTTGTGAGCGCGGGCAAGGTTGAACGCATCGAAGGTAAGAAACCCAATTTCAAGGTGAAGGGCGAGTAATCGCCCTTTTTTTCTTTTAGAGATTAGATGTTTAACATCTAACCCCACGCCGATTGAATATTTATTCAAATCCTGAATAAAATTTCTTCTTGACAAAAAGTGAAATTTATGGTATATTATTTATGGAAAATGAAAGTGAAGGAAAACACTAAACCAGAAAGGATTTACACCATGACCAAGAGCAAGGCCGAACTTGAAACCGCTATTCGCAATGACATTCTGTCCAAGATTGCCGAGATGCTTTCCGAGAAACTTGACACCGATGTAATGCCCGTTAGCGCATCTGAACTGGCAATTCCCGTTCTGGACGAAGAAGGCAACGAAAAATTCGCCGTAGTCAAGGTGAGTATTCCTCGCGGTACTCGCAATGGTTCTGGCTATGACCCCTACGATGGATACGCCGCCGCCGAAGATTACAAGGCCGAACAGGAAGAAAAGGCCGCGAAAAAGGCCGCAAGCGCCGCGAAGAAGGAACAGGCCGCAAAACTCCGTGAAGCAAAGCGCGAAGCACGGCAGGTCAAAAAGGCCGTGGAGAATTTGGAAAAGGCCGTGCAGGACTATAACGAAAAGAAGGGTGAATAACCCTTCTTTCTTAATTTAGATGTTAAACATCTAAACCTAAATATTGACTTCTTTCTTAACTTATGTTATACTAATATCGTTCCAAGGGGGAAAACCTCTGAGCCACAGGTTCTGTGTGGGGCGGCGGTTGAAAGTCGCAATAGACAGTAACTGCTTCGGCACTCGTAGGAGCGGAACGCACGAGGAACTAAGGAGAGAGATGGCCATATCTCCGAACTCCCTTGTAACAAAAACTTAACAAAATAAATACTTGACAAAATCAAAATTATGTGCTATAATGAGCATGTAAGATAAAGAGAAGGAAAACTCTAAACCAGGAAGGAAAAACACTATGACTAAGAAAAATGCTCTGACCGTTGCTCTGAACGCCCTGAACCTTGTGAACACTGACGAAGCCGTTGAAGCCCGTGCTACTCTGACCAAGATGGTTGAAGCCCTGTCTACTTCTCGCACCTTGTCCGATGAAGCCAAGGCCAAGCAGAACGAACTGCGCAAGGCCAAGACCGCCGCCGCTCGTGCCGAACTGGTTGCCAAGGTCGCGCCCATCATCCGCGCCGCTATGACTACCGAACCCCAGACCGTGAAGGAAATCTTCGCTAAGTGCGTTGGCCTTCCCGAAGATTTTACTGCGGCCAAGGTACAGAATGTACTTCTGCGCGAACTGCGCGACAATATCACCGTGACCGAAGCCAAGGGCAAGGCCAACACCTATAATCTGTAAGGAAGGGCGCAAGCCCTTTCCCCATGGGGTGTATCGTAACGGCAACGAGGTTGACATTACTCAACTGCGGTGATAGGTTCAAGTCCTGTCCATCCCACCAGTGCCACCCGCAAGGGTGGTTTTCTTTTTACAGAAATTAGATGTTAAACATCTAATATATTATAACTCCAAATGTAACCATATGCTTTACCTTGTATCTTAGCCTATTTTCTTATATACTCAACCCCGAAACCATTTTCTCTTGCCGCTTGCGCCGCGCTTTCATATTCTTTTATTAAAATTCTTTCTAATGAATATTGATAAACTGTTTTCTTGAATCCTTTCTTTTTTATTGAATCAATACTATCTTTTTTTTCATAACTCCACTAAAATCCATAAGCCGAGGGACGTTTGCCTTTCAAGCATGCCACTATATTACTATGATTACCTTGTAACATTCGCCCCGCTTCACTAATAGTAGGATACGAAGTAACATATCGTCCTTCTAAATCATAACAATAAATTTCTATCGAATGATATTGACCCGCGGAACGTCTTATCCGTTCAACTCCTTCAACTCCATAAGCGTTTAACGCAGCAGATATTGCTCGTTTCCCATAACCAGTTTTTTGTTTTATTTCTTCAATTTTATTTCCCTCTTCCCACAATTGCAATATTTTTTTATAATCCGCTTTTTGATTTCCGTCTCCCCCAAGTGTAGAATTATAACCATTATAAAAAGAGTCATAATAATCTATATAATACTTTTCCAACATTTTAGCTTCTTCTTCTTCTAACTCATCTATTAAGATTTCAGCAGTAAAGAAGTCAAATCCATATTTGTTAATAGCATTAGAGAATTTACTATTTTTTTCCTACTTATAACAATATCCTTCACTTCCGGCGCGCTCAGCCAAACTTCTACTTGTAATTCCAATATATTTTTTATCGTTTTGTCCAGTATAGCAATAAACCTTCCAAGTTCCCATAATCATTACCTCCTTAAAACTTCCTTCATATTATAAGTATTTTCACTGTGTCAGAAACAATGTAAAAATTTCCCAAATATTTGACTTAGATGTTTAACATCTAAAATAGACTCTTGACTTATATAATATTATATGATAAAATATCTATGAAAGTTGAAGGAAAACAACACAAACCAGAAAGGCGCTTTAATGAAAAAGAAGATGTTTATGGTACTGGACACCGAAACTTGCACTTGTGCTTTCGCAAATGAAATTGCCAACGGTGACCCCGAAAAGAAAAAACGTATTGCTATTGCTAAGCCATTAATTTATGATCTCGGGTACACTATTTGCGACCGTCAAGGCGTTATCTATGACCGCAAGCAATTTCTGATTGCCGAAACTTTCAGTGTTCCCGCCGTTTTTAACACCGCCTATTATGCCGAAAAGCGCCCGCGCTATCTGGAAATGCTTCGCAATGGTGAAACCACCGTCAAGCCCTGGCATGAAGTAATGGAAATTTTCTTGGCCGACCTTGACCAGGTTGATGCTGTGGGCGCGTTCAATGCCATGTTTGATTTTAAGAAGGCTATTCCTTTCACTGAACTATATGTAAATAAATTGTATAGTGCAGACTATCAGGATTGGGAAAAAAATCAGCGGTTTTTCTGTCAGAAGATTGTAAACGAAAAGCCGCGCAAAGATCGCAATCCCGACTTTGAAGAAGATGTTTTCCGCTTCCGTGGCCGCGCCTATCCCTTGTTTGACCTTTGGGGACTTGCTACCACTCACCTTTTGGATAATGTAACCTATAAGCGCGAATGTTTGCAACATAATAATATTAGCGCCAGTGGCCTTTATTTCAAAACCAGCGCGGAAACCTCTTATCAGTATTTGTGCCACAAGTATGACTTTATCGAAAGTCACACCGCCCTCGATGATGCGGAAATTGAAACCTTTATTCTCTCAAAAATCGCCGCTCGCCACGCCGTTTCCCTTGGTATCAAATTTTTCCCATTCCGCGACCTTGGAACCACCGTTGAATTTTGCAAGCGTAAAACCGTAACCATCGAAGAAAAAATCACTGTGCGCGTGGCAATTAGTAATTATCTTGAAAATAACGCCGCAAAAGAAGGAACCGCATATTATACGCAAATGCTTAACCACTTGGCCGAAATTGAAAACATGATTGAAAATGCCCGGTAAGGGCATTTTCATTTTCAGTGCTTAGATGTTTAACATCTAAAAATTCCGTTTGACTTTTTCCCAAACTTATGATATATTATTACTGTCAGGAGGGAAAAGAAAATGCTTTTCAAAATCTACTATGTAAAAGATAACAACATGTACTTTGTAAATGTACTCGCAGAAAACTTGGTTGATAGCCTGAACACCCTGCGCAAGTCTGACATCACTAAACTTCTTTGTATCCAGGATTGCTACGGAGAAAGGATTATGCTATAAGATAAAGAAAGGTATAATGAAATATGAAAATTATTAGTAAATATCAATATCAATTCACAGAAGAAGAACAGCGCGCCCTTGTGCTTGTCGATCAAATGCTATATAAAATTTGGGAAAGTGACGGCGTATATAACGATACGGAAGAAAAAGAACGGTATTTCAACGCCTATTGTGTGATTGATGGACTTTGTGAGGATATTCCCTCTCGCATCTGGAACCCCGATGAAGATGAAGAAATGGAGGACAAAGAATAATATGCCGCCGAAATGTCCGCATTGTAATGTAGAATTGAATTATGAAGAAAGAGAAAAAGACCAAAATTGTGGTGACTACTACTATGAAACATGGCGTGGATATTGTCCCAAACGTGAGAGAGAATTTTATTGGGATGAAGTATATAATTTCTCTTGTTGCGAAAATTTAGAAGAAATAGAAGAGTTAGAGTGATCTAACTCTTTTTCTTATTAGATGTTAAACATCTAAATTTAAAATTTGACTATTTTCAAATTTTATGTTATAATATATATGAAATTAGGAAAGGAGAAATTCACTATGGAAAACGAAACCTTTTTCTATCTTAATCCTCTTGAACAGCGTATTCCTATTTCTCAACTTAGTGACGAGCAGTTTGAAACTCTAAAAGCAACTGTTGCTGATGAAATGACACGTCGAAGTGAAGCCCGTGAGCGGCACGCGGAAGCGCTCACAGAAGAAATCCGTGAACTTATCCAGAAAATTGAAGATGAAGGTTTTGAGTTTATGGCAGATGAAGATCAATACAGTGCTTCTGAGTGTTGGGTGCGTTGCTAACGTACCCAACCAGATTAGATGTTAAACATCTAATTATTTTTCTTGACATTTTAATTTTAGTATGATATACTCTTAACAGAAAAGGCAAGGAAAAGCCTTAAACACCAGAAAGGAATCTTCTATGTTTGTTATCTGTTATGTTGCTGTTGCTAATGTTAAAAATCCCAAGAGCGCCAAAGTTTGGTACGATACGAATAAGTATTCTTGCCGTGAAGATGCTATGGCCGCCGCACAAGCCGCCTGTCGTGTAGTACAGAAACTTTACAATAACACGCGGGCTCTTACCTATCGTATTGATTTTGCAGATAGATATTTTGATGAAAATGAGGAGGAGGATTAACCTCCCCCTGCTTATTTAGATGTTTAACATCTAAAATCAATTCTTGACTTTCTTCCTTCCTTATGATATACTAATCACGTAATCAGGGGAAGGAAAACCCAAACAAACCAGAAAGGAATTTGAAGTATGAAGTACACTAAAACTATCGTTGATGCCGAACTGCGTGCGACCATCTTTGATGATATTTTCCACGGCTATCCAACTAACAACGAATATCAGAAAGTCAATGACCGTCAGTATGGCGTCATTCTGGCCGACAAGAACGGCCATGAACGCTATGTGCGCATCGGTGCGATTGTTGCCGAAGAACGCGAGGACATGACCGCCCGCGAACTCATGGAAAGTGAAATCAAGGCTTACGAGGACAAGCAGGCCGAGAAGGCCGAGAAGGCCGCCAAGCGTGCGGAGAAGGCCGAAGCCGACAAGGCACGCCGCGAAGCTAAGGCGAAAGAAAAGGGTGAGTAATCACCCTTTTAGTTTTAGATGTTAAACATCTAAAATAGTCCTTGACAAAAAATAAAATTCATGTTATACTCTATATGAAAGTTGAAGGAAAACAACACAAAACCAGAAAGGAAATTTAATGCTTTTACCTCTTGATTATGAAATGCAAAAACTATTGAGGGAACAGGACGACAAAACCTTACAGGAATATTTCTGTGCCATTCAGACCGAAATTGAGCGGCGCAAAAACGATACTCGTAAAAATTACGAGCGCAAATTAACTGTACTTTTCCAGCATATGGAAGAGGAAGGGCTTACTGCTTATGTTTCTTTACCTGGCGGATTTAGAAAATTATCTATTAAAGATATTGAAATTTGCGAGGACGACGACTAAGTCGTCCTTCTTTTATAATTAGATGTTTAACATCTAAACCCCAAATCCGCATTACTGCGGATTAACCATAGGGCAGGCCGTGATTCCCCTATCTTTCAGCCACTGAATAGCTTTTTCGCCATTAGGATATTCCATTACTTCTTGGATAGAAGGTGTCATTTCCTCATATTCAATTTTACAAACAATTCTGTCTTCTTCATGTAAAACTCTACGAATACCGCTGAAATCCATGCCCCATCCATGCAGAACATAACCGCGATGGAGAATCCTTTTTTCCCAATCCGCAATACCTTGAAAATCATTCGGTAAATATCCAACATCAATAATATTTTGCAATAATTCCGCGCCGCTGTAATACTCACTACGCGAATTAAGATTTGTATCTTTCATGGTATAACCGCACACTTCGCCAATCTTTTCACCATTGAAAAACAGTTCTTTCTTCACACGATAATAATTCATCATCTTTCAAGCCCTCCTTGTTTTTTACAATAAGAGTATAACATATAAAGAAAGAAAAGTCAACACGATTTATTAGATGTTAAACATCTAATAATAATAAGGGCTCTTAGCCCTTATTATTATATTTTTTATCAATAATTTTCATAGCTATTATGCAAACAACCATTCCGATGGCGAACGGAATACAAAATAGTATAAAAATTTGACTTCCGGTAATACCTTTAGCAATAAGCACTTAACTTCCTCCTTTATTCTTCTACTTCTGGCCTATCGTCCCAAATTTGCACAGTCCCCTCACGTTCTACAACATAACAAATAGGACGCGTTGTGTCCTCACCATCTCCATAGTGCATTTCTAAGCCATAAGTATCCTCAAACCTAACTTCAAGATTTTGATTCATAGTAAGCAATACAGCAACAAGTTCATGAACAGTCATTGAATTTCCCTTTCTGGTTTTCTGAGGTGTCCTTCCTCTTTATGCTTCTATTATATCACATTATACGAAAAAATCAAGCGCCGAAGTTAGATGTTAAACATCTAATATTCAAAGGACATCATTTTGATGCCCTTTCAATTTTCTTCTTTGTTACGCCTTCAATCAATTTTGCAGTAACAAGAATATTGTTCCATGCCTTTTTAGAAACCAAATACCGCATACGAGTTTCATTATAACATGTTGATTCGCGCCATCCGAAAAACATATTCCATAGTTTAGACTTGCCAGAGCAATAAGTTTCCGCGATAAGTTGCACCACGGGGTCAGAAGTCCAATAATTACGCATTGCGTTTTCCTCCTTCACTTGATTGCGTATAGAGTATAACATAAATTTTTATTTTCGTCAATAACAAAAGTTAGATGTTTAACATCTAACTTTTATTTTTGTCAAGCAATTAGTTATAACTAACTAACTCAAATGTTACGAAATTATTACAAAACTATTACAAAATTATGAACTCCTACCATTTGACTCGGAATTGAATTTGGTGTATAATTATTATAGAAGGAGGGAAGGAAACCCGAATTTGAGCGTGTCAAATACTTGACAAGCTGGAAGCTGGATACAAGCTGGAAAGAAGCTGGAAGCTGGAACATATGAACGGCCTGCGAACCGCGACTGAGATGTCAAATATTTGACAAGCTGAAAAATTTAAAATATTTAAAAAAATTAAATTATAATAAATTAAATTTAAAAAATTTTAAAATAATAAATTTAATTAAATAAAATAAAATAAAATTATTTAAAACAAATAAAAAAAGTTAGAAATAATAATTCTAACTTTTAATCCATATTATTTTATTTCGCCTTCTACTAATAATCCTACAATCCGATACTATTTCAAATGTTTATTTCCGTATCTTCTGTCTTCAAATTTAATAGTATCGCCCCATTCTTTTATAACAGACGCCCACGTAGTAAGCTGCTTCGTATAAGTCTTGTCGTAGATAGGAGAGGATTTCAACAACTCAGCTATTTCATCTTTATAATGCCATTGATAATATATTTCGGGAAAGTGCGTATCAGAACGCACAAATTCAATTAGGCCGCGCGTGCCAGATAACAAATACTTATTTTCCGGCTAATACCGCGCGCGAATAAATTGCGCGATATCTGCATATTCATTAGAGTCGCAAAACCAATCTTGGAAACGTGTATCATATATATCCATGCCACGTCCCATTACTTGATTGGTAATAACGCAATTATATTGCGGTGGCACCATATTCGTATCCGATATATACGTCATCGCAGCCTTGATTTCCGGAGTCATATATTCGCTCCAATTGCGATTAGCATCAGACCAAAGAGTCAAAACATTAAACCCTGCGTTGCGGCATATCTCGCCTAAACGTAATACGTCTGTAATACGTGGCGTATATATCCACGGGCACATGTCCTCGCGCGGCGTAACTATTTGCTTTTTAAAGTATTCTGCGATATTGTTTATATAGTAAGTAAATCGTGCATCAAATATCTCTTCCAGCCGGCCTTCTAAAATATAGTTTACGCGGTCGCTAAAAAGCTGGGCCGCTATCTCTGGGGTCGCAGAAATAGCAATAAGTATAATACGAGCTGGGTCCAGAACATATTGATGTATTTGATAAACAAATGATACTACCGAAGTATCACAGCCTTCTTCTAAAATTGCAGCGGCCCGCTCATTTGAGAGTTTAGGTAAGCTCTTTTTTATTTTCTTTATTTCCTAATTATAGTATTGCTATATGTCATCAAATTCATCCCAGATGACCAAGTCAATATCCTAAAGCCACTCTGTTTCCTTACGCAGAAGGGCCGCGAAAGTTTGATAACACATTACACGAATATAGCATACATCATCTTCTACTGTCCACATAGAACTAGTACGATGCGCGAACCAGCCGTCTGCTTCCTTATCTGTAAAGGCACGACAATACGTAGGATGTCCCGCGCATATCTTATCGCGCAATACCTTTGTATGCACTAAATAGCATACGTTTTTCTTATCGCGGGCAAGCTTTAGAATGCGGTCATCAAACATAAAAGTTGTCTTGCCCCAGCCGCGAGGCGCGCGGAGAATATTAAAGGCGCCAGGATGTAATCTATCTAGATCCTAATCAGAGACTACATCAGATAGGAACTAACGTCGCGAAGGAATTAAACTCATTTTCTTCACCTCTTCTTTACTTTCATTATACCATGAATTTTATAAAATGTCAAGTATTAAACTATCACTTTTTATGAAATAAATAAAACGAAAAGTGACATTTATTTTGGTGGTATTTTTTGGGTGGTCAGAACGCGCGCGTTTTAAATACCCTAAAAAATACCACCATTTAAATACTATATATAAATTATATATATAAATAATAATTATAAGCTGAGCGAGCGCAGCGAGCGAAGCTTATAATTATTATTTACGCGGAGCGAAGCGACGCAGGAGCTCCCGCAGGGAGCGAGTGCTAGCGCAGCGAACGCGCTACGAACGTGTTGCAATTTCATTTTCAAATTTTGTCAAGTGTTTGACAGTGCAATTTCAATTTCATTTCTTTATAAATTTCCCCTCTGCAATTTCATTTTCATATGTCCTGAAATTTCACCCTAGTAATTTTAAGTAAGAAAATCCTATTTTCTTACCCGATTTTCACTTATGTCAAGTATTTGACTAAGAAAGTTTTTTATGGAAAGTGGACTTTTTTTCATTAAAAATGGATAAAAAAATACTTGACTAAAGTCAAAATTTGACGCTACCTACTAATTTCATTAGTAGCTCCTTAGTACCCCTGCAACATCGTTTCCGGAGCCTTAGGGCCAACTCATACCTCGTCGCCCCTATATTTTATCTATTATCTATCTCTACTACCTTTTTCATTTTGTATCTAGGATGTATTTCTTTGTATCATTCCCAACTTTAAAAAATTCTCCCATTTGATTTTTTTCTAATTTTATATTATAATATATATAGAAAAGAAAAGGAGGAATTTCATTTTGAATACCTTCGAGTTTTTCAAACAGAAACTGGATTACGAAATTTCCCATAACATACGGGCACAACTATGGCTTCAGGAGCCATCGTATATTCAGGATTATATGAATTTCGATGATATGGAAATTTTCTGTGGCATTTCGCGCGCATGTATTGTTGATTCTGATTGGGATTTTGTTGTGAAATTCACGTATTTAGAAGATGCGCGCGGTGATGCCTGCGAGAGAGAATGCAACGCGTATGAAAATGCGGTTGATAGTGGGTTAGAAAAATATTTTGCTAAGCCGAAATATGTTGGTAGATACGAGTGGCGCGGCGAAGGCTACTTGGCCCGCGAAATTTTCCGCGATTTGAATATAGATTTTGATGGTGACGACGAAGATATTTTGGAGAGTATTAAGGAAGAAGGATTTCGGAAGAAAGAAATTTTTGTTTATTTAGATTTGTATGAGTATCCGAAAGTTGAAACAAGATCCCTATATTATACCCCCAGTAAAGAAATTGAGACGAAAGTAAAAAGAAGCGGCAGTAGCTTCGCGCGAAACAATACTTTTGTTGCGGCGTACTTTGTTGAGAAGTATGGGTACGAAGAATTTATGAAGATTGCGGACTTCCTTGAGTGGAATGAGATTAATGATTTGCATTCAGGGAATATTGGGTACGTTGGAGATAGGGTTATTTTCATTGATTATGCAGGATACTATGACCCCGATGGAAATAGTTATTCGGACTAATGACGCGGCCCCTTCCGTCGAGGCGTACCCGCCGGCAAAGCCGTCGGGTCGCTAATCTCGACGGAACCGCGTATGGATTCAAAGGGAGGGAAATATGGAAGATAAGAGTATTGGAATTTTTTACGCAGTAAAATGGCGCGGCGATACGGATTGTGCAGTTCAAGAATTTATGCGCGAATGCGCGACCAGGGTGTTATTTGTAATATGACCATTCATTTGGAACACTTTATTCGTGAATTTGAAACTATTCAAGGCTATGTAAATTCAAATCTAATCCATGGTATAGGTGTTTCAATCAACACCCCATTCCGGATGAAGTTATCAATTACCTAGTACGTGTACCCAATCTTGTTGTGCATGTAATTGCCGGTATTGTACCTTGGGAAACGCTTGTAAGACTTAGTAATAATAACATCAAACTACTTATCCTCGGTTATAAAACTTGGGGTCGCGGCATTCAGTATGCGGAAAATCATAACGAAATTCAGCAAAATATTCATATTCTAGAAACGCGGCTCCCTTATCTTATGGAACATTTTGCACTTGTTAGTTTCGATAATCTTGCGCTTGAACAGCTACATATGCGCGACCACGTAAGTGATGAAGAATGGGAAAAGTGCTACATGGGTGATGATGGTACACATACTATGTACTTGGATATGGTTGAAGAGAAATATGCTGTTTCTTCTGTATCCACGCGGGAACCCATTTTCTCGAATGATATTAGAGTTTTATTTGCCAGTGTTAAAAGGAGAAAAAGTTGGACATTGCAAGAATACAACGATTAATCAAATATGACGAAAGACGTCAAAATAGAATTAGTTGGGAGAAAGAAAATGTGTAAGTATTGTGAAAGAAAGCCGATATATAATGAAAATAACATTTTCTGCTATTGGCTTAATGAAACTCAATTAGATAATAGTGGTATTATGATGGGAATAAAAGAAGATGGAAGAATCTATCTTTCTGAAAATGAATATGCCTTGGATTGGTATCCAAACTTCTGTCCCGTATGCGGCAGACCGTTACGTGGGCACCGTCGTTATACTGCCGCGATTGAAGATGTGCCATATGGAGGAATTTAATATGAATAAAGATAGCCTTGGCGACCGCATGAAAGGTTATGAAAATGCGTATAGAATGTATCTTCCGCGGCGTCTGCCTGTAATCGTAAGAGTAGATGGTCGCGCATTCCATACGCTAACAAAATGCTTCAAACGCCCATTTGATTTTTTATTTCATAATGTAATGGTAAAAACCGCAACTGCACTTTGTCAGGAAATTAGCGGCGCGAAAATTGCATATACTCAATCTGATGAAATTAGTATACTTATTACGAATAATGATACAACCGATACACAACCATGGTTTGGTAATAACTTACAGAAACTAGTAAGCCTCGCGGCTTCTATTGCAACGCTTGGTTTTAATAGCGTATTAGAAAAAAAATATAAGGATTTGAAGGTATTTGCTGAGACAGATGAAGACTATGAATATCTAAGTGGTATTTATCATAATGCTTGGCAACGCGCGACCTTTGATGCGCGGGTTTTTGTATTGCCAGAAGATGAAGTTTGTAATTATTTTGTGTTTCGACAGCAAGATGCCACCCGCAATTCAATTCAAATGGCGGCGCAAGCTTTGTATTCTCATAAGGAGCTTTATGGTAAAGACCAAAACGACTTACAAGAAATGATTTTCCAAAAAGGTATCAACTGGAATAATTATGAAGTATGGCAGAAGCGCGGTTCCTGTATTTATAAAATGCCTGACACAAAAATTGTAACCTTTATGGATAAGAGAACTAATACGTTAGAAAATAAGGAAGTTGATGTAATGGAATGGCGTGAAGATAGAAATATTCCTATTTTTTCTCAGGCACGTGATTATATCAATAACTTTCTACCCAATTATGTCGAGTAGTAATACTTGACATTTTTTTGAAATTAGGATATAATTTATATGAATAAAAAGGAAAGGAACTTTTCAAATGATTGAAGTAGAAACTACCATGCGGCTCTATCATACTGAAATGGAACAAGAGTGCATAAAGCAATATATAAATAGTCTTTATAAACGTATGCCCTTTAAATCCGATGGTATCACATTTGACCGCATTAATGGCGTAATTTATCTTCCTGATTATACTGCTATTGTTATTCATGGTGTTGCACCTGACTCATTGATTCTTAAAGGAGACTAAAATGCGTATTGGAATTTTTGGCGGCACATTCAATCCAATTACTAATGCACACCTCACTATTATTGAGGCTGCGAAAAAGCAAATGAAACTTGACCAGGTGGTAGTTGTACCATCTAACATTTCATATATGAAAGACCAGGAAACTATTGCCCCGCAACAAGACAGATACACAATGGTGCGGCACGCCGTAGCAAATATGCATGACGTTATCGTAGATGATATCGAAATTCAACGTGGTGGCAATTCTTATACATATGAAACTCTACATGATTTTCATACTGCCAGCCCCAATGATGAACTGTTTCTAATTATTGGCGCGGATTCATTATCTTCATTAGACCAGTGGTACAATTTTAAAGGCATTCTAGAAGAAGCAACATTAGTTGTATTTTCACGTGATTCACTAATTCAAGATGATAGCCTATGGCGTTCAGTATTCTATTATACCCATGCTTACAATGCCAAAATTACAGTACTTGATTCTTTTATTCCCAATATCTCTGCCTCAATTGTGCGGCAACTTATTAAGGAAGGAAAATCATTTGAATACTTGGTGCCTTCTTGCATAAAAGACTATATAGCAAAGAATGAGTTATACGGATATAGGAGAGAAAATTATGATTGATTATAATGATTATATGGAAGCCTTTAATGCTACCGCCGCAAAAGATAAAATTGTAGAATGGATTAGAGAATGGTTCCTTAATTATAGTGGTGGTGGAGAAAACTGCATCATCGGTATTTCTGGCGGGAAGGACAGTAGCGTGGTCGCTGCTTTATGCGCAGAAGCCCTTGGCCGCGAACGTGTATACGGCATTACTATGCCTAACGGCGAGCAGAGCGATATTGGTGATTCTATGAAACTAATCAATCATCTTGGTATCCACTACTTCAATCATAACATTATCAATGAATATGAAGATATTCTGAGTCAGGCGTGGGGCAATCTAATTGAAGTAAATAAGCGCCTTTCCGCGCAGACGAAAATTAATCTTGGCCCGCGTCTACGTATGTCGGTACTATATGCCTATTCTCAGTCCTTGAACGGACGCGTCGCCTGCACTGATAATCTAAGCGAAAGCTATATTGGATATTCTACTCGATGGGGTGATTCCGTAGGTGATTTTGCGCCTATCGCGGCTTATACTTCTGATGAAGTAATTGCTATTGGGCGCGCGCTTCATTTACCGGAAGAACTTCTGGTTAAGGCACCTTCCGATGGCCTATGCGGCAAGACGGATGAAGATAACTTTGGTTTTACTTATCAGACACTAAATGAATATATCCGTCTTGGACAGATTGAAGATATGGATGTAAAGGAAAAGATTGACCATCTTCATAATATCAATGCTTTTAAGCGCCAGCCTATTGCCATGTTTACTTATTAAGTAACGCGGTTTTAGGCTTACGCTGACACCTCAACTTTTTGTCAAATAAGAGACTTTCTATATCGCATATTCACCTCCATAACCGCGGTGTAGAAAGTCAATTATTTGACATTTTTTTCTTTTTGTAGTATAATTTTCACAGAGAATGAGAAAAAAACTCGCAAATTACAAAAAATTTACAATGGGGTGAAAGTATGCCTAACGCGACTCAAACTTCAGTTATTGAACGTGAGAATAATGATTATAATTTTTATGAAGAATGCCTAGCCATGCAATTACTTTCTGGCGCGGAATTCAAAATGTATAGATATTTTTGTAGCTTCCCCAAAGGACTACATGTATATAAACGCAAAGAATTTAGTAAATTAACGGGCGCAAATCCACGAACCGCGGATTTAAATTTTGAAGCGCTTATCAATAAAGGATACTTAAAACTTAAAGAGTACGGAACTTACATTTTTTTTACTACCCCGGAAGAAAAAGTAATTATTCCCGGTTAAGGTTACAACTTCTTTAACGAAGTTAAATAAGGTATAGCGCGAAAAAATTAACTTCAAATCAAAATAGCGCTAACCTAATTGGTCGAGAGACGATAAATGCTTCGTCCGACCGTCATTGAAGATGGGGTTAAACGCCGCGAAAGGGATTATTTTTGGGGTAAACATAAAGGGATTCGCGCGACCACCTATGGTGGCCGCCGCGAAATGAGGGAATATGGAAGAAAAATTACAACGAGTATTCAACGCAATTGAAGAAATGGGAATTTCATTGAAGGATGAAGATGGTAATTTCCTTTGTATGTATGACCTTCTTCGCATGCTTTCGGATAAATTTCAAGAACTTGACCATAAACAAAATTTATGCTATAATAAAGAAAAAGAAAGGGAAAGGGAATTATGGCGGAATTCAAGGAAGTAATGAAGCAATATAAACGTATGTGCAAATCTTATCCTGGTTGTGTTGACTGTCCCTTAGTAGAACTTGGATGGGATTGTCAACCTGATGCGCTAATCGAAGAAGAGGATTTTGATATTTGGGAAACAACCGTAATGGATTGGGCACGCAACCATCCTGAACCTAAACCTATAACTATACGAGATTTACTTTCGTATATCGCGAGACACATTGATTCTAATACTTGTTTTTCTGTTGACGCACTTCTTGATAAAGAAATTCCCGAGGAGCTTGTGGAAAAATTCAATCTTCGTGTAATTAAAGGAGAAAATTAATATGGAATTAAAAGATGCAGTAATTATCTATCATCATATTTGCGATACTTTTGTAGGTGACTGTTCTGGTTGTCCGTTTAGTGAGGCCGATATTAGTTGTAACCCCTTTGATCACTATGACTCTAACAACAAGCCAGATGAGGAAGAAATTACAGAGTGGGAACGCGTTGCCACCGAATGGTGGGAGCACAATAAGCCGATTTATCCTACCTTTAGTGAACTATTTGGTCACATTTTAAATGAAGCCAATGAACATTTTGATTGGCCTAGCAGTATTTGGGAACGCCTTAATAAACAAATCCCTGAACATATTGCAAAAGAATACAACATCGTACCTATTAACGAAGGTGGATTTGTTAAATATGAAAGAGGTGAGTGGCATCGTGGGTGTTAAGGAAATCGCGCAGCTAATCGTAAGCCGCGATAACATCTCTATTGAAGAAGCATATGAATCAATTCAACATTGCCAGACCGAACTTGATATGATTGTTTCCGCGGGCGGCAGCCTTGACGACGCGGAAGAATGCGTAGCTTTTTGGCTTGGCCTTGAGCCAGATTTCTTACCTGATTTATTGGATTGTTAATATGATTGATTTTAATTTACTAGAGCGCGCAATTTCCCGCTATCAACATGAGCCTTACTACTCTGATTATATGCCCGCAGAGCCAGAGGTTGATACTCTATTCGATAAATACTACTGTATAGAAATGACGGAAGATTTCTATGACAGCGAACCGGAAATTCCACGCGAATTAGAAAACGAGTGGGACTTTGAGAACCCAGAATGTATGAAAATTTGGGATCAACTTTGTAAAGACTACGAGCCGCGGCGTCTTTCTCTCAATAATTGGCAAGAACTTTATGTTGAAGGCAATTGGGGCCTAACGCAAGATGAAGTTAATAAAAATGCTAAGAAAATCTTGACTAAACGTAAGTATAAAGATAGAATCTTTGTTGCAAAATATGATGGCGACCTTTACTTCTATGTTTATGCGCGCGACCTACCTGAAATGCGAGACTATCAAATTATTCTAAGGCCGCGAAGCATTTGACATTTTCTTAAATTTATGTTATAAAGTAATCACAAGGAAGTGATTGCTTTGAATCAAACAGTTTTTATTATAGATACATATGACCCATTTTTCTCAAAGTTGATTTAGGATACAATTAGGTATAAATTTATAATAAATGAAAATTGGTTCGTAATACGCGAAGTTTCACTTGAGTGGGGCGCGCCAGTACTAGGCCCGCGCCCCGTAGAAGAAGAACATGAGCCAAATTTTCATTACTTTAATACACTAGAAGAAGCAAAGAATTTCGTGAAAAGGATAAAAAAAATAAATGATGGACTATAAAATGACTGGCCTTTCTGTACACTACCCCTCATATAGTTGGCGTTACTGGTTGCGCCATCCAATCAAATGGGTGAAAGATATTTGCGGCGACTTGCGGGCCGCCCATCAGCGTGCAAAGTATGGTTGGGCACCACGAGATACGTTCTCCTTTGATTGCTGGTTTATGGAAGTAGTCCCGCCAATGCTTCGTTACCTTGCTAACGATTCAGAGCAGCTTGGCGTTGATTATGGCCGCACACCCTTTGACACGCCTGAAAAGTGGTATGCTTTCATTCGCAGTCTCGCGGACCGCATTGAAAGTTGTAAAGAAGAAGAGCAAGATAAGCGTAATGAGTATTATGATGATTATATGCGCGAAATCACTTCTAACGGACAATTAACTTGGAACTATGATTCTGACGCGAACGATAATAATGATTTGCACGCGAAATACTTCGCGCGCTCTAAAGAACTTTGGGAAGAAGCACAGCACACTATTGAAGAAACATTATTAGAAATGGGCAAATATTTCTTTGCCCTATGGAGTTAAAAATGAAAGATACATATTGCGACTATTGTAACCCGCCCTATTCCACTTTTTATGTTAGCACAAATAACTATACGCCATCTGAAATTCTTGTTAGCTTTGATACAGAAGATGATACTTTCCTAAATATCGATATTTTTCATAATAATACATCTAGTGGCGAAAAGATTTATGATGGTGGCTTTTCCACCAAAATTAAGTATTGCCCTATTTGCGGCAGAAAGTTGAGCACGCGATGAAAGTGCTGTCACAGACGTTTTGCGGCTCTATTCTTGAATGTAAGGGATGCCACGCCATCCTAGCATATGAGCCCGCAGATATTTACCAAGATTGTTATATCTTTTGTCCTATATGTAAAGAAAAAAATATGGCCGCAATGAGTTTAAGTTACGATGGTTTGAAAGAAGAGCCAACTACTTGACTCTTTTTTTAAATTATAGTATAATTTTTATAGGAAGAGGAAAGGAGAGTTTTATGTATACTTTTAGTAAGCAAACGCGTGATAAGTTTCTGGAAGAAGTTGGCCTTGACCTTACATGCTTCTTTGACGAACTATGTTCGCGCAAAGTACAGGAAGCAATTATTGCTCTCACGGAAATTGAGTATGTACGTGGGCATAATGATGGGACGCAAGTTAGTAAAGATGATATTGACGCCCTTATGGAAGAGCAGTATAACCGTGGTTATGATGACGCAATGGAAGAATATACGACTTCGCGCGACCAGGCATACAACGAGGGTTTTGGCCAGGCGCTTCAAGAAGCACAGGACGCTATTCTACATATTGGGAGGGCGCGCTAATGTTGGTAATGATGCGTGAGAAATGGTATAAGAACGAGAAGAAGTTGCGCGCTGCACTACCAGATTTTCTTGTCGGGAGAGATTTTGCTCCTAAATATAAGGAGTTAGTCAAATTAGTATTTGATATTATTGTAAATAGCGATGAAGAAGAATTTTCAGACAATCGTTTACTAACGAATCGTATCACTCAAATTGATGATGGTGATTATCAAGACACATTACTTTTTATGATTCCGTTTGATACCTATCAACCCGCAGAATATGAATATCTGATGACCTATATTGGATATGGTTCTTGCAGTGGATGTGACGCCATGCAACATGCGTATTATTCACATGAGGATGAAGATATTGAAGGTAAAGTAGACGATATTATGAAGATTTGCCGCGATTTGGTTGTAAATACAATTCATCCTTTCGACAACGGATGGCGCGGCGCCGATTATAGATTTGTACAAGTTGATTGGAATAAGGAGGATAACTAATTATGTGTTCTAAAGCAAAGCATTTACAGCGTTCTCATTCTACTTATAAACGCCGTATGAACGCGGCTCGCTGGTATTGTAATTATAACATGACTAAAGAAGAACGTCTAGCTATGAAAACCTATTGGCAGATGCTGATGAACGGCGGCGCCAAGGCAGTTGCAGAAAGCGAGAGAAAGTAATGGATAAGAAAGAACTTACAATGGCGCTGAAGGATATGAGCGATGAAGAAATTCTCGCCCTTATTCGTGATGCGCGAAAGGAAGAAGAAACGATTCATACTGGATATGAACAGGCAAACGAATACTTTTATGGCGGTGTTGAAGGAGATTTACATAGAGATTCATGGTGCTCGGAATCTTTATATGGTTGTGCAAACTACTACTCTGATATCGAGGTCGCGCGTAATTGTATTCGCGCGGATACTCTAATGCGTAAACTTCGTCGTTTCGCCGCGGAACACGGCGGGTGTGCCGCGCCCAACGGCCCGACTGCCTGGTACATTACTTACTATTATCCAGATGAAGCATTTAAAGTAAAGTGTTGTGAATATGAAAGTGAGGAATTCACTCCTGGCATGATTCTTTTTGCAACTGAACAGGCGGCGCAGGATGCTATTGATAAATTTTCCGATGAACTTTATTGGTATTTCAATTTCTATGAACCAATGCCGTATGACTTTCAAATGTGAGAATGAAGGAAAATGATTGCACTCGAACGCGATATGCCGCGGCATTGTCTACATGATAATTGTCCGTGCATGCAAACTGTTACGGCAGAAGATGAACACGGACGAAAGGTAATGGCCCGCCTATGTATGGCACATGGCGGCGCTATCTTATATATATGCGATTTAACAGATAATCCGCCAGAAGATTGGATGGAATTTAAACGACCTAATTGGTGTCCCTGGATTGATATGGCAAAACCCTCATACGATAAAGAATTTGAACGCGAATGGCTTTCTAAACAGCAACGCGATTTGGAAGATGGTGATATGTTTGGATACTAAATACTATTGCCCGTCTTGCGGGCGTCAAATTGAATATTACTTTTATATTGCTGCTGGTGCGGCCTACAACTTAATCATCCAGAGTATAGTAATATAAAGGAAGAGGAGAAAACTTACTTTGATAAAGATGCTTACACATATAGTGGACAGGTGCCGCAGGTTTATTATCAATAAACTTGGCGGCGTCACGCGCGAAGAAGCAGTTGTAAATAATTATAGGGTTGAGCATGTAACCTATCCGACAATTAAGTTGGCGCGCGAACTGTATAGTATTATAGACGCGCAATATGCCGATGAAGAACTAAATTGTATAAAAAAAGAATTAGCAACCGACATTGGCGAAGCAATGTTAGATATGGGACTACTTAAATTTACATATGAACCTGACGAATGGGGTGTAAGAGTGCGGGCTGACCTCGAAGTAGTAGATAAACGGGATAAAAGTATTTGACTTTTATCCCAATTTAGTGTATAATAAATTATAAAGAAGAAAGGAAATTATGATATGCTTACGCGGGAACAACTATTTGATTATATTGATAAGAATTATAATTTCCATCTAATGGAATACCAGAAAACCGCGCTATGGGAATTTTATAAGAAGTGGATGACGAATAAGAATTTTGCTTTTGCCTATGGGCGCGGCAACGGGAAAATGTTTGTATATCAGATAATGAAGGAGCTTATAGCTTATGAACATCAGATGAAGGAAGAGTGAGGATTTTTTATATCTAAATATTCAAATATAGAGAAAAATTTTAGGCCAGAGAAGAAAACGTCATAGTTTCTCTCTAGCTTTATTACTAATTATATGGAGGTGATAGACGTGGATTATATTGAAATTCTACGGTGGCTATCAGATAAAGAAAATGGCGGTGGAGTCCAGTTAGTTACATTAGCGAAGTATTGTAATTGCCATTCCGCTTCTCTTGGTAACATTTTAAGGGGTAAATATCCACCTACTGATAAAATGCTAATTGCTATTGAACGAGGTCTAAAAACATATTTCAATGATATAAAAGAAAAGATGGGTGAATAAGTAATGAAGTTGTATCCTATTTTTATGCGCCGTGTGGCTTTTCGTCTTGAAATGCGCGGCTTCAAGGTTATAAAAATAGAAGAGAATAAAAGAAAGCCGCAGCATAATGTTTATTATTTTGAAGATACATTAGAATTACATAATGCGCTTTTTGAGGTTACGCGCAATAAAAATAAATAACCTTTTATTCCACTTTCAAACGAACAAATTATTTTACAGCGGAGTTGAATATTATGAATTATCAAAATCAAAAACAGATATTCATCAACAAAGGTGAAGTATCGCAATTATATAATAAAGAAGGAGAAGGAGAATTCCTTCATTCTCTTAGTTGGAATGAATTGTTACCAGTTCTAAACGAACTAAATGGCAATGAATTTAAAGTATGGATGTATTGTATGAAAATGACTGGTAAAGATAATTTTTATTACGCGCCCGCAGCATTGGTGAACAGTTTCAATATGAGCGAATCTACAGCACAACGAGCTTTCAAAAAATTAGAAGAACTGAAATATCTTACAAGAAATCAAAATAAAAATGGATATGATTTTCATCCTCGCGGCCCACGGACTTAATGTAGTCATTTTGAATACATTCATTTTGACTACATTCAGCGCGATAATTCTGATTTTCCTCAAAATGACTACATTCATCCAGTCATTTTGACTACATAGAAAAGTCATTTTGACTACATTCATTTTTCAAACCACCATTTTGGCTACATAAAAGTGTCATTTTGACTACAGTAATAAATATATAAATATATATTTATATAAATATATAATAAAAATATAAAATAAAAATATGGCGGCTCACGCCGCAAAAGGAATGAAAAATAATGAGCAACTTTATCTGTTTTATCGTCGGTTTCCTAGTCGCGCTAGCGTTTGACGCTTGGTATGAACATCTTCACCCTGATAATTGACATTTTCTCAAAATTAAAGTATAATAATTGTAGAAAGAAAGGAGAATTTTATGAAAAAGAATCCCGAACTCGCGGCCCGCCTTCAAAAAGTTTATGATGCCATCGAGGAAAATACATGTGAAACAAAGGACGGTTGGTGTGACGCTATGCGCGCCCTAAAAGATATTATTTATGAATTTGATTCTACTATGTTTCCTGAACCGGTTGATAGTATTAAAATTGAGCGCGTAACCTATTTTCCTGGTTGCGAACCTCCGAATGCGGATACGGAGCGCCGCTTCGCAATCTCAAAAACCACATCCTGTAAGCCCTATGAAGCAATAGATATACGCACGGGTGAGAAAAAGATTTATACTACTAACTCTTATGTAATTGCCAATCTTGAATGGAATGAAAAAGAAGGGGATTTCGATTTCGAGAGTGTTGGATTGCGTTGGATTGAGGCCGTGCCCAGTAAAGAAGTTTGTGATATGATTCTGAGGTTCTGTAATAAGATGGCAAAAGAATATGAAGAGGAAGATGGGTATGGAGATTAATCATAGATATATCGATTATTTCTTTGCTATTTATAATCTAGCAATTGTAATTTGTTGTATTTTCAATATTTTTCCAAGTATTGTTTTTTATCGTCTCATTCTTAGTTTCTCAGCGGCCGAACTTATGATGCGACGTTTTATGGAAGGTTTAGAGGGTAGAATTAGTTATGAATAATGCAATTCAAGATGTAAACATTAGTGCGCGCGAACTTTGCGAGAAACTTACAAAAGAACTTGGTCCTATGGAAACAGAGCGTGAACACCGTATCAATAGTATTATTATTGAAATGGCGCAATCACCAACCAAGAAGGTTCCATTTTTTCAATGTAAGTACTCACTAACTGGCACCTTCCATACTAACGATGATTATCAGATTATTCTTCCACTTGGTCTTAATATGGAAAACGTTTTTCCAGGACTAAGATGGAATGAGGATTATGAGCATTACAGGTTTAGTTTCAACACTAATAATTGTGACCACATTAGAACATTTCTTGAACTTCTAATGGTTTCATTTGTATTTGAGCCCGCGCAGCATAAATTAATCCCCCAGTTTTATGATTATATTAAAGATTTTTATAATACTTTTCTAGCAAAAGAGATGAACCCGCGCGATAAAAAATATGATATCGCTACTGAGTGGTGGGGCGATAGCGAATACGATGGAACAACTCTTGAATTAGTATGCCAAGGAGATAATTGGGGCTATGAATAAACAATTCCATTGGTTTGCGGATTTCGATGACCTTAGCACTGCTGTATTCAATGCAGATTCTGAACTTCGTATGGGATGCGTAGGTTGCGGCTTTATACGCACGCGGCGCCTTATTAGTGAAGGCCGCGACATTATTATTTCCGACCAATCACACTTTTCTCCCAAAATACAATTGATAAGGGTTATGACCTTTATATACATTGGCCAGATAGGCTTGTAGTAAAGGTCGCGCGCGAACTTACTGTTTGCGGCCGTTTTATTACAGAAAAACAAAATCTTGAAAAGTTGCTTCTCGCAGGAGAATTTGATATGGAGGTTTGGGGATGATAACTTTTTTCATCTTATTCATTCTATCTGTATTTATATGGATAATAGGTTGTGTTTTAACCGAGATAACTGTTATCTTTCTATATACTAGAAGTCTAATTCTTAAAGGAATCGAATATATTTATTACAAGATAAAAGGAAATAATAATGAAGATTGAAGAATACTTAGTAAAGCATTCAAACGATTCAGAATTAATGATTGGGCTAATCGCTCTTGCGCTTGTAGACGGTTGGAACCGCAAATATGACCCAGAACACGCGGATAAACTCAATAGAATACTTAAATGTTATTTATCCGCGCGTGACGCTCAAATTGAACTTGCGGAATCGCTTTGTACAAGTAAAGAAGGTGATAAATGCAAAGCAAATTATGGCGCACCTTGTGCTTATCAATGTATTGCTAAGCATCCAAGAGCCTGCACTTATGTACTCTAGGAGTTGTGAAAGTATATGAATACCCGTGTAATTACTCTTGAACACATTATTCCATTTGCGAAAGACGAAGAACACACTTGTATGTGCGGCGATGGCGATTTTTGGGGCGAAACGCGTTGCCATTATTTAGCATATAGAACTCGCACTCATGGTCGCTGCGCGCAAGCGGAACAGAATCTACCAAAATGCACACTTTTTGATAAGTGGCTTGAATATGATGGTGTTCGTCCCGCGAAATGTAGTGAATGTTGGGAGAAATGTACAAAATGAAAATTATTTTGTATATTATTCTTTTATCTTTATTTTTTAGCCACTTGAAGAAGTTATTTTGAAGTATTGGATTGAGCAAGGAGATGAACTATACGAATGGTTACAAAAAAAGTTGAAATAACCTATTGGCCTGATACCTTTGAAGATTTTGTGAAAGAATATGGAACAGGTATGGCGCCGCATATGCTTGAAGATTACCTTATCTTCCAGGCGGTTGAACACTATTTTCCTATAAAAGAATGTAGGACATGTAAATGTTATAGCGGATATAAGAATAGAGGTTCTTGTAGCAATAATATTATTGAAAATAGTTGGGATGGAACAGTATGTTCACATTTCGGTTGCGTAGATTGGAGGGCACGCGAATGACATTGAAAGAAATTAAGATGGGCGAAGAACTAAATTATCATTTTCTCGATAGAATTGATTTTACGCCATACTTTGAATACTGTGTAACTGTGGCAGAAGTATGTCAAGAAACCCTTGCGCGCAAGCCAATTCCAACTAGTGAAATGCCGCCAGAACTTCAAGGTTACTATTTTAATTTTTTAAGTGAAGATGACATTACACAATATCTCAAAAAGCGTTATGGAGATAGATGGGATTTTACAGAGCATGTTGAAGTTGAATATTACATTACGAGGAAGTCAAAATCTTGACTTCTTTTTTAATTTCTGGTATAATATTTATAGAAAAGGAAAGGAGCCGCGCCATGAAAATCAGTAAGTTCTTTGAAAATATTTATGATGAAGTTGTCGGCACATTCAATATTTACAGAAATGCGCGGCGAAATGCCGAAATCGTTTGGCAGGTTCAACACGCAGTAAGATGTATGGATGTAACAATTGCCCATCTTGAAGGGCGCGCGGAATTACAGCCGGAAGCCAATTATATAGTAAAATTGAGCAAACACTATCGTGAAGATATCCAGAAAGCTTTGGAAAGGAAGTTACTGTGATTATGGAATTGTTGAATTTCTTGAATGAACATGAAAACTGGGAAGAAATTCTTACTAACGCGCCTTACTATCTTATCGTAAAGCATGATGGCCCTTATGTCCTTTTGGAATATCAGCAGTTTGCTTCTGACATGGCTAACATTCTTTGCCAGCAGGCCCGCGGTTCTATTTTCCGCCAGAATTATGAAGGTAAGTGGATTGCGATTAGCGTGGGGATGTTCAAATTCTTTAACTATGGCCAAATCGAGGCCGCGGAAATTGATTGGGCCTCTGCTGTTGTATCTACTAAGGTAGATGGTTCTAATATCCGCTTGGCTTATGACCATATTGCCGGACAGTGGCTTCTGAGCACTACGGGTACTATCCGCGCTAACAATGTACAACTTGGTTCCAATCGTACCTTTTATTCCGAATTTGTACGTCTAATTGGCGGCGAAAATAAATTCGCGGCCCTTTGTGCTTCTCTGTCCAAGCAATATACTTATTATTTTGAAATGGTTTCTTATTTCAATAAAATCGTCGTGCGATACGGAGAGGAAGCCATTTACTATATTGGTTGCCGCGATATGATTACCTTTAATGAGCGGCCTATGGCCGATATGCCCGCTGTAATGAAAGAATACGGAATTCGCGCTATCCCTACTTATTTTCTTTCTTCCATAGATGAATGTATTGCCGCGGCCGAAGCGCTTGGCGAGAATAATGAAGGTTTCGTTGTGACGGATACTCACTTCAATCGTCTCAAAGTAAAGACGCCTTGGTATATTGCTATGCATCATATGCGTGGCGGCGGCGTTCTTACCGTTCGTCGCGTTATCGAACTTTGGACTACTGACCTTCTTGATGACTTCGTGGGCAATTTCCCTGAATATCAGGAGTTCGTTCAGACCGTTATGGATAAAGTTGTTGATGTAATTGAAAAGTATGATGTAGCCTATAACATGGCGATGAAGATGTGCGATGGCCTATCTCGTAAGGAAGCAGCCCAGAAAATCAACGAAATTTTTACTTCTCGTGGAGCCGCGTATATTTTCGCGCGCATGAACGGTAAAGTACAGAATGCCGCAATGTATGTATTCAATAATGCAAAGCGTTCCTATCGTAAGTTTGGAGACTATATCGCCGCGCAACTTGATACTACTGAGTACGGTGTGGAGGAAGAAGTATGATTGATGCAAAAGAAGCGTTAAGATTAATGCCATCTGTACAAAGAAGAATACAACGTCAAGAAGACAGATTAAGAGAAATCTCTGGACTAATCGCCGAGGCGGCGCGAGCGGATAAAAGTAGCATTACTATATTAGTATATGATTATGAAGAATACTATATATTTGAAATTTTAAAAGAACAAGGATTTCAAGTAAATAAAATACCAGATACATTACAATTTAATAATGATGAATATAGATTTGAATGTCTTATTTCATGGAGGTAAAATGAGCTATCTTGATGTTACATGCCCAAAATGCGGGCAAAGTTATTATAGCATAAATTATACAACCTCAACCCTAATGTTCTGCCCGACAATTGTTAAGGACGGACAGGTAGTTAGTAGTAATCCAAACTATACTACCTATAATTGCCAATGTATTGCGTGTGGCGCGCGTTTTAATGTGACGGAACATAATGACAGGGTTGAAAATGTTGAAGTAATTGAAGGATTTGCGCCTGCTTCTGAGTTGCCGTATGAAACGTTGAACATAACTGCCGGTGAAGCAAATACTTGGGCATCTGAAAACGTAAAACTATGGGCTAAGGCCGCGGAAGAATCCTATCAAGAAAGAATTTCCGATATAAAGCAAGAAATTGCTAATCTTGAATTTGAATTAAATAATAATTCTATTAAAACTAGTGAGCTTCCTATGGAGTGTATGTGCAATGGACAATACCCTGTAGACTAATGAAATATTAACAAATACAATGAATAAAATTGAGCAAGAATGCGATATTAAAAATGCCGCATTCTTACTTTCACTTATACTAATGTATATAGACCCTGAGACTTGGACAGTAGACAAGTCTTTCTTAACTCGTCTTTATCGCGCGATTGATATTGTGGAGAAAGATGAAAAATTGCGTGAACTATTTGGTAAGAAGGTTGATGATAATGGGAAGAAATAATTATTTTAGTGCTCTCGACGCTAAAAATGCCGCGGATAAGGCGGTACGAGAAGCAATTGACTCACAAAAGCAGCGTGTATTTGGCGAAATTATGCAACATGCGAAGAATAAACAATATAATTTTAAATTCTATCCTAGTACCTATGAAGGATGCTTATACCCGGAAGTATATAACATGCTAAAACAGTATGGCTATGGCGTTGTATGTCCCGATGATGGCGGCAAGTGCTGGGAAATTTCTTGGGACTCTAACAGTACGCCCGTAAGAGGCCCCAAGTATTGACTTTTATTTAAAATTATAGTATAATAAATTATAAAGAAGAAAGGGGCCAATAATTATGAATTGGTGTGATAGGTATGGTCACTCGCTACAATATGGGGACTATGTTGAAGATTTGAATAAGCGCTATATTGGTCAAATCGTACATGGCAGTATCAATGACGCGCCGATGTTACGAATTATCAAGAAGTTCAACTATCGCACTATGCAATATGAAAATGTTGGTAATGGCGCGGCGAGCGCTTGTTATGAGCGTGAGTTTCTTCCTTCTCGCAGCGCGCAGCAAAGATTTTACTGGTTAGTAAGTAACACCCTTGATTATATTGAGCTTATCCAGCATGGTGAAAGAAACCGGAGGATTAAGAGCCTATGATTACTCGTGAATATAAAGAGACCGATTGGGTCTTGCTAGAAGATGGCGATTTCCATGTATGGGGTTGCCGCGAATGTTGGCGGAAACTTTCTGGAAAATGGGAAGCGCCAGATTATAAATACTGTCCCTATTGTGGGGCGGAAAGGGCTCACAAGGATGAAGAAAAAGGTTGATTTGTCCAAGGATATTGAATTTGATGAATATGTATTCATTGCTAATGTTTTGAACGCAATGTCTACTACTACACAGCAGGCAATTGATTCCGCCGTTAGAAAGAAGGAATGGGATAAGTGGCGGCGCTTTACCAAGTATAAGGAAAAGTGCGATAAATTGGAACAAAAAATTAGGACGGGGCTTGAAAGATGATTGCGCAATATTTAAAAAAGAACGGCTATTGGTACTGCTCTCATTGTTTAATGCGCGCCCAAGGAGAATTCCAACCATTTTGCCACTTTTGCGAAGCGACTATGAGTAATGTCGAGGATGTTCTAATTCAAGAATATAAAGACTTGATTTCTTCTCAAAATTATGATATAATGAATTATAAAGAAGAAAGGAAAGAAAATTTGAATGAAAGAACGGTTCTTTGAAGAAGCGAAGAAGGAGAGCCGATCGTCGGACTATCATGGAGCGCATCTCGGTGCTGTCGCAGTATATAAGGATAAATTTATACTGGCGCGCGCCCATAATACTTCAAAGACTAACACTACGCAATACTTTTATAATCGTTATCGTGCTGACGAGAAAAGCGATATAATGGAGAAGCCAGCGCGTTCTCACTGCGAAACGAATTTGTGGCGGAAAATCCGCTACCTTGATGTGGATATGGCAGATATTGTAGTTTATATCTACCGTGAATTAAAAGACGGCACTCCCGCAGAAAGTTCCCCATGCCCTAGCTGTGAGCGTCTTTTGCGAGATGCGGGAATCAGAACTGTATGTCATACAGTTTATGGCGGATACGTTGAAGAAAAATTTTATAAAAAATTTAATACAAAATAAAATTTTGAAACAAAATACAATGAATCAGACCTAATGAACTCACTTATTCTATGGAGGTGAGTAGAATATGACTACTCTTGAAAAACTAATTTTTTGTAAAGAACACGGAATTTCCCTTACTTATATTGCTAATAAAACAGAATTAGCTCCCGCGACAATTACAAGGTGGATTCGCGGCGAGAAGGGAATGACTGAAAAAAATCAGCGTCATATTGAAATCACCTTACAAAATTTAGCCAAAGAAATTTGGGAAAAGATAGGTGAGGAACATGATAGGAATTTATAAAATTGAAAATCTTATAAACGGTAAAAAATATATTGGACAGAGTGTCAATATACTTGAAAGATGGGGTGACCATAAAAGAATAAACGAAAGGCCACTAGAAAAAGTAAAATAGACATATCCACTATATAGAGCCTTTAAAAAATATGGATTAGAAAATTTTTCTTTTGAAGTGATTGAAGAATGTAGTAAAGAAGAATTAAATTCACGTGAACGCTATTGGATAGCAAATTATCATACTTATATTAAAGACCCACAAGGACCAGGATATAACTTAACTTTGGGCGGTGGCGGTATTCAAACCACTACAAATGAAGAAATTCAAAATTTTATTGAATTATGGAATCAAGGTTTAAGTGTTGGAGAAATTAGTTTAATTGTTGAACGTAATAATCATTGCATTATTAATTATTTAAAAGAATTTTGCCCTACATATACTGTAGAAGAAGGTTCTCGTAGAGGTTCTGCGTTAAGCGGCCTGAAGCACACAAAAGCAGTAATTCAATATGATTTATTAGGAAATATAATTAAAAAATATGATTCTATAAAAGAAGCAGAAAATGAAACTTCAATTAATAGAACTATAATTATAAATAACGCAAAACATAAAACGACGACATGTCATGGATACTTTTTCTTTTATGCAAATGATGATTTAGAAGAAGCTTTAAAAATTCAGTATTCTCTGCCAAAATTTGAAACGCCTGTAATTCAATTTGATGAAAATGATAATGTTATTGCTTGTTTTAAGAGCGCAAAAATCGCCGCTAAAAGTTTTAAGAAAGCAACTGGACAAGCAATTAGTTCATGTTGTAAAAAAGAAACTAAATCAGCATATGGTTATAAATGGAAATTTTTAGAGTATGAAGATATTGACAAATATAAATTAAGAGAAATTGGAATTAAAGGTGAAGATGATATTTTAAAATGTTATTTTTGTGAAGAAAAAGAACGAAAATTTGCAGAAGTTTTTTATAGTTATAGTTGTTCTAATGAACAGAAAAGTCCAGAATATTTTAATTTATATTATTGTCCAGTTTGTGGGAAGAAAATATTAGATAGGAAGAATATAATATGAAAGAAAGTAAATGGATATTTAATTTTTGGAACTTTCCAAAATGCGCTTCCTGCGGAGTGGTCGCGCGCTCAGAAGAAGCAACCCCGTATTGTGCTTACTGCGGTGCGTATATGGTGAACTATCGTGAACAGCCGTGCGAATGTTGGCATGAAGGTAATGTTTGTTGGGGCACGGAAGAACGTGAGGAATGTACTTGCGGCGGCGATATGCGTAAATGTGATTTTTATGAAGAAGTAAGAGAAAGAGGAAGAATAATAAATGGCTAAGTTATTTAACGTATTTCTTGAAAATGAATACGGAGATAATGATTATCTTGGAAGTTATAAGGCAAAGACAATGAGTGAAGCCGTGCGGGCTGCCATTAATGAAAATGATTTAGACCCGCGCCTATATGATAAAAAAACCAACACATATGATGGGCGCGCGATTGTAGGAGAAGAATAATATGTGGAATGTCATTGGAATATTTTGGGTAATCGGTAGCATTATATCTATTCCATTTATAATGATTTACATGGATGAAAAAATCTGTGGTTTTGATATTTTATATAAACATATTGATGAATTTCTAAAATTTTGTGTTGCTCCGCAAGTAATAATCTATTCTATTCTTGCAGATAAACTTCGTTTTAGTGGTATTGTTATTTGTGAAATTGTTGTGAGTATTTTCTTTTTTTTTCCAAATTGTGTTTTGTTTGCCTTTATGTGTATTACTAAATTATTACAGTTGTTGTGGCACTTATTCGTAAAAGTTTTTGGTAAGAAAGAAAAGGAAGAATAATGGAAATTAAGTATTTAGTTTTAATGCTAATCGCAATGCTCTTTATGCACGTTTGGGATGACTTTGGCCGCCAAGGCATTATGGCGCAAATGAAGCAACAGTCTTGGTGGAAAGAACATGCGCCCGCGTATGTATATCATAACGACTATATTATGGCTTTACTCGCGCACGCTTTTAGTTGGTCAGTTTTTATAATGATTCCGGTAGCTATTCCTGCGTTTTATTATGATAACCATTATTTGCTTGATATTATGATTCCGCTTCTAATTTTTAACACTATTTGCCATGCTTTTATTGATGATATGAAGTGTAATCAGCATAAGATAAATTTGGTATATGACCAAATTGCGCATATCGCGCAAATTCTATTGACTTGGGCAGTCGGTGTGGCGTTTCTATAATGAAAGGAGTAATATATGAAAATCAATGACTATCTAAACATGTATAATGTGAAGTACGAAGGTTGGGAAGGTAATAAGGTGCGGCCGCGCGTTAAGTGCTGCGATGGCTATACTGTAAGCGTACAGGCGGGCTATGGATGTTATTCATATCCTGAGCGCTATTCTACTTATTTCCAGGAAGTAGAGCTTGGCTATCCTTCCATGGAAGATGAAGAGCTAATTTCATACGCGGAAAATCCTGATAATCTTCTTGGTAGTGTCTACGGGCACGTTCCAGTCGAACTAGTAGATTTTATTCTAAATAAGCATGGCGGCATTGTCGGCTCAGATTTTAGTAATGTAAATAGAAAGGATTGGGAGTAAGAATATGGAAATTAACATTAAGATGGACAAGTGTAGGTTCTTCGTAGATGAAGAAAAGCGAACTGTAGTTTGCGTAATTGAGAATACTCGTAACTTGGTATATAACTTTTTCAATCTAAGCCATTGGTTGGATGATATTGATCCTTCTAGTCATGTAATGATTAGTCCACGCCAGGAACTTAGTAAACATATGACTCTGCCTGACCGCTTTACTGGCAAGGCCGTGTGCGCGCCTGAAGATGAATGGAATGAAGAGGTTGGCCGCCTGATTGCATTTGATCGCGCGAAGGAAAAGTTGGCAACTAGCTTCTTTAAGCGGGCGCAGGAGTATGTAACCGAGATTGACGTCGCTTTTAATAACATGGTTACTCGCGTAAATGAATATGGCGCGCGACTTGAAAATGGTATGAAGCGGCGACGTGAACATATTAAGCGTCTTGCGCCTGACTATGAGGTTTCAAATGAAAATCAAAGTGTAGATAACGCTTGATGAAAATATTTAGTATTTTCATTGCAAGAAGAACGATATTGTTGAAGTCGATTTTGAAGATTATGTCGCAGCGGTAGTTGGTTCAGAGATTGGTAAACAATCCTTGAACGCGTGTAAGGCGCAAGCTATCGCCGCGCGCACTTATGCCGTTTTTAATGGCGTTTTAGATGGTAAGGTAATCTCTGATTCCTACAAAGTCGCGCAAGCATTTCGCGCGAAACGTATGTCTTTTGATGTATGTAAACAGGCCGTCATGGAAACCCGAGGAATGGTACTTTACTATAACAATAAGCCTATTAATGCTGTATATTCAAATTCAAATGGCGGGCGCACTGTATCCGCAAAGACTAAGTGGGGAAGCGTGAAAGCGTACCTAGTCGAACAAGATGATCCATGGGATAAGGCTTTTGGCGCGAAGAAGGATGGTCATGGTGTTGGTATGAGTCAATGCGGTGCACGTTGGGCCGCAGAACATGGCGCGGATTATATTGATATACTTAAATTTTATTATCCAAATACTATTATTAAAATAAATTATGGAAAAGACAACGGATTAGTAACAATCAAACAATTGATTGAAGAAATCTTAGAAAGTCTAAAATGACTTTCTTTTTGTATTAACTTTTATTTTATTTTGTGATAAAAAATATAATAGAAAAGATCAAGAAGTTATACTTAAATATAGAATACTATGCTTAAGCATAGAGGAGATTGATTAAATGCCTATTGAATTAAGCAGAGCTAAAGTAAAGTTTATAGATGCAGAGGGTAATTCTGCGCAAATTAACACTATGGTCTTAGAATCGTTAGAAGATATTTAGTAATTGGCGGAAGAATCTATTGCTAATATTAATGCTGCAAAAGCTTCTTCTTTAGGAGATATATCAGATGCGACAACGCAGGCGATTAATGCTCTTGATAACGCGATAGGAGAAATACCACTAGAAGATGCGGATGATTTAAGGTACACAATTGCAGAGAATGCAACTTCTCCTACAACCAAAGCTTATGCTGTTGTAGAATATTTTTATTATGAATTAACCGATGATAATAAAAGTGATTTATGCCGTGTGACCCAGGCTATTGCTTCTGGTGATACTATTTATAAAACTGGGGCAAATAAAAATTGTGAAAGTGTTACTAAAGGTATAGCTAATGTGGTAAATGAAGAGATTGCTGATGTAAAGAGCGCTTTATTTTCCACCAGAATAAACAAAGGCAGACTAGCAAATGGAACTAATCTTAACATAATTTTTGATAATGCTGTCTATTTACTTGGCTCCCAAGACACCGCTCAATATGTGAACGCTCCGGCTGATTTAAGTGGAGCATCTTTTCTCACCGTTAAACAAACGAGTACCATTGCGTTGCAGACCATCGAAGTCTTGAGCGGTGACAGAAAAACGCGCTACACGGATGATAGCGGCGCAATCTGGAGTAACTGGGTATAAAATAATACTTTAAGTCAGTATAATATATTCAATATATCCATTTAAGACATTTAAAGAGGGCCATAGATCCCTCTTTAAATGTTAATTTCCAAAAAAATTTTTTAAACGAAAAAATTTTTTATATAATTCTCCCCAAGCACTCCTACATATCATATGAAGGCAAGGAGGTTAATTCAATGCAAAAATTAACAATCTACCGTCATTTTCTCACTAATTCCGATTGTTACAAATCCTGTATTCTCCAAATCCCAAAAGGCATTCAGGTCCATAGCACAGGAGCAAATAATCCATATCTTCACCGCTATGTTGGCCCCGACGATGGCCTTTTAGGCGCGAATAAATACAACAATACCCACAACATTCCCGGTGGTGATGTTTGCGCGAATGCCTACATCGGCAAACTTCAAGATGGTACTCCCGCAATCTACCAAACTCTCCCGTGGAACATACGCTGCTGGTTAAGCGCGAGCGGGCCAAATGGTAACGCCAATAAGTTGGGATATATTGGATTTGAAATCTGTGAGGATAATCTTAAAGATAAAACTTACTTTATGAACGTAGTTATGGGACTTTCAGTTAAACTAGCCGCATACCTATGTAAAACATATAATATCCCCCTAACCAACGTCCTTGACCATTCAGAACTTTATAAAAAAGGTATCGGTAGCAACCACTCCGATATAACTGAATGGCTTAAAAAATTCAATCTCAATATGGATATGTACCGCAAAGCAGTTGAGGTTGCAATGAAAGAGGGCGTTGAAGTGGAATATATTGACACTGTTCGTTTGGAGGAAAAGAAATCTATGTATGAAGCAAAAGTCATCGCGGCCCAAGGCAACACAGTAAATATGCGCTCTGTTATGAACACCGCATCCAATAATACAATTATTGCCAAAGTACCTCTCGGCACTATCGTCGAAGTACTTGAAGAGCCTTCTTCTACTTGGCGCCGCATTAAATATGATGGCAAAGTTGGATATATGATGACTCAATTCTTAGAAAAAATTGAGCAACTACAAGATACCAGCAAGGACGATATTCGCAAGTTAAAAACAAAACTTGAAGAGGCCCTAGAAATTGTCAATAACCTTCTCAATACTTGACAATTTGCAAAATTTATGATATCCTAAAGAAAAAAGAGAGGAATATATGAAGAACTACGAAAAGGAATTTGAAGAAACCGCAGAAGTTGGTTGCGGATTTTGTTGGGATAAGAGGAGACAAAAGAACAAGGAACTTTTCTTCCTTGACGCCGCGAACAATATGCGTGTTTGTACTTTTTGTCCTTCTTGTGGACGTTATTTGGAGGACGATGTAAATGAGCCAACAAACTTATCTTAACAATATAGCAACTAATCCAGTAGGATTCAATTTTGGCAACTAGCCTCAAATGCAATATTTTAATCAAAATAATTACGGGCCGCGCTATGAAGTAATTCAAGTAAACGGTGAAGGCGGCGTTGATGCTTTCCAAATGGGCCCTAATAGCAGCGTTTTACTTTTAGATAAAACCGCTCCAATCGTTTGGTTAGTTCAAAGTGATGGCGCTGGCTATAAGGTAAAAACTCCATATGATATTAGCCCGCATCAGGCAATACCGCCAGTAGATGTGAATTCCTTAGAGCAGAGACTCTCTAAATTGGAGGAAATCGTAAATGCAAAGTATCAATCCGATGATAAGCCAGTTAAATCAAAGAAGTCTAAGCCAAATGTCCAATAGCCCACAGATGCAGCAGATTAAAAATTTAATGAATGCTGTTCGCGCGGCGAAAGACCCTCAATTTGCTTTTAATTAGCTTATGACTAATAATCCTAGATTATAGCAAGCCATGTTACTCGTCCAAACAATGGGCGGGAATCCTGAGCAAGCCTTTTATACTTATGCAAAACAAATGGGCGTTGATCCAAATGAAGTTTTAAATACTATTAAGAGCCTATAATAAGGCTCTTTTTTTTATTTGAAATAAAATCGTACCAAGGCGATTTTATTATATAATAAATTTTAAGTGAGGTGTCTTGCCATGAATGAAAATGGTTTAAGTGCTTCTGATGTGGCTCTACTCGCCGGTAACAACAACGGCGGTTGGGGCGAGAATGGAGGTTGGGGTAGCATGATTTGGTTATTCGCTATTCTTGCTCTAATGGGTGGCGGCTTCGGCGGTGGCTGGGGCGGCAATAACAGTTTTGCCAATGCTATTGGTTATGAGAATCTAGCTACTTCTAATGAAGTACAGCGTGGTTTTGACAATCAGAACCAGATGGCTAACTAGCGCGATATTCTAGCTGCTGTAAACGCCGGCACCGCGCAGGCTGTTGCTGCGACCAATCAGGCCAAGTATGACAATATTAACGTTGCAAAGGATATTCAGGCGGCTCTAACTGCTCAAATCAGTGAAGCGCGTATGGGTCTACAGGCACTACAGGCTTCTCAGCAACAGTGTTGCTGTGATATCCGTGCTGCCATCGCCGAGAACAATTATAATAACGCCATGAATACTGCGGCTATCAATGCCAATACTTCTGCTGGCGTACAGAAGATTCTAGATGCCATTACTGGTAATCAGATTCAGGATCTCCGCGATCAGGTTGGTCAACTACAGCTAGCTAATCAGCTACAGGGCGTAGTTCGTTATCCTCAAGGTTGGACTTATAATGCTGGCACCAATCCTTTCTGCGCTGGCAATGGCAACTGCGGTTGCAACATGTAATTTTAAACACCGAACACATTTAGTGTGTCTAGTTTAATATTAGTGGCACACACCATAGGTGTGTGCCTCTTTTTTTATTATGGAGGTAATTATATATGGTACAATATTATTCTGACGGCGTTACTGTCGCCGCTGGCGGCTTCTTTCCTCTAAATAATGCTGCTTATTCTAAAGGTTGTACTGCCACTCATGGCGCGCCTGCGACCATTGAACTAAATAAGAGAGGCGTCTATTGTGTAGATGTTGATTCTTTTGCTACACTTGAAGCCGCGGGTGACTTCAGCATTCAGCTTTTCCGCAATGGTGTTGCTCAGGCTCAAGCCGTAAACACCACCACTGTCGCTGCGGGTGAAATCGGTTCCACCCATTTCTCTACTTTTGTAGTTGTTCCAGAGAATAACTGTCAATGTAGTTGCACTTCTGCTCCTGTAACCATTCAAGTTGCCAATGCTAGTGAAGTAGAGGTAAGCGACGCGCATGTTAATGTAACACTAACTAAAATTTGCTAATAAAGGAGGGAGTTGTTATGGCACAAGCAAGTCAAGAACTACAACAGCTCTACTCTGAGCTAATCGATAGAATGAAACAAGGAGTCGAAATGCATGAACAGCTTGCAGACTACTATGGCTTTCTAAATCTGCCCGGCTATCAGAAATGCCATGAATATCAAATGCTTTGCGAACTTTTAACTTATCGTAAAGCCAAAGATGCCTATATGAAGGAATATAATCAGTTGGTTCCTATTAGTAATATGATGAATGGCATGGCTAATATGGCCGCGAATAACGGAATGAATAATATGAATAATAACGGTAATAATGGTAATTACAATTATCGTGAAGTTATTCCCCAGACTTGGTATAAATATACTCGCTATGATGTTGATAGCGGCACCAAGCGTACTGCGGTTAAGGATGGATTCAAGAAGTGGGTTGACTATGAGAAGGATACCAAGCAGTTCCTTACTAATATGGTTCAGCGCCTTGAACAGCAAAACGACCGCGAATCCGCGCGCAAACTTGATTATCTAATTGACCATGTTCAAAAGGAAATTGAAACCGCGGAAGAGAAAATGATGGCGCTTGAGAATTCTGGCTATGATATGAATTATATTCTACAGCAGCAAGAGCCTTTAAAGATGAAGTACGCGGATAAAATTCGCAAACTTAATATGAAAGAAGACCAGTTCCGTCGTCGTGGTATGGGCAATTATGCCAATTATAATGACCATGAAGACGATGATGATGAATTTATGTATCATTATCCTTGGTATGATAATTATCGCAGAGATAGGATGCGTTAAATGAGGTGATATAAATGATTAGACTAATTCAACGGCGTCTAATCATTCCTCGCGGTGATACTGGCTCTTTTAGTATTCCAACTTTGGGCACAGTATAGGAAGGAGATATTGCTGTATTTTCAATATATGATCCCCTTACCCATAAAACTGCTTTTGAGAAAATTTTTGCAGCAACCTCGGACACCTTAACTATATCATTAGTTCATTAGGATACTGTAAAATTAATTCCAAAAAAATATTTATGGGATATTAAAATATACAATAGCCCACAATATGACGAAGATGGCCTGCTAGTAGGTGGTGAAGAAATAAATTCCTACTATGCAGGCTATTCTTTGCCTATTTGTGAGATTCGAGAGGTCGCAGAAAATGTGCCGAGAACGTCATAGAACGCGTGACAGGCTTCTTGAATACGATCCATCAATAATTATTCCTACGCCCCACACCGCGGGGTTAAGAATGATTTATCCTTGGGAAAATTTTCCGCTATCTATTCTCTCAGAACAAATATTAATGTTAGCAAAAAAGCACGGTTATAGTGGTTCAAGCTCAGAATTTTGGGAGCGCTTTTCTAATGGATCTTTAGTTATAGGAACAATAAATACTTTTCCGCAGCATGGAAATGAATTTAGTCTTTATTTAGATAAAGAAACTGATATTCTTTATTGTTATAAAATTATTAAAAATAAAGATATTGATGAATCTTTAATCGCTAAAATAGGTGCGGCAATTGTAGGAACTTCTATAATAAGTCCTGAAGACTCTTATATTTATTTATACGTGCCTATAAAAGCAATAAATATACTTGAAAATTAAATTATTAAAGTGGGCGGGAAGCCCACTTATTTTTATAAATAAGGAGGATAAAACCGTGACAAATATGATTAAAAAGGGTAGCCAAGATAATATGGCCACCTATGAACATGTGTGTGATACAGCCGCGGATTTAGCCAATATTAATCCAGAATATATTACCTTAGGTTCTACCGCACTCGTGTTGCTTGGAGAACATGGTGTTGAATTATATATGGCAACAAGTACTAAACAATGGATCTTACTTGAATAATAAGGGGGATAATTAAAATGGTAGATGCTATTGACGTATTTTTAGCTAAAAAATTATCCACTCAAGGCTCTGTTGAAACTTTGGCAAAAGAAGCGCGCGAGGCCGTAGAACAAGCAGAAGAAATTATAAATAATATTTCAAATATTACAGAATAGACACAGGAAAATAATGAAATCGCGGCAGAAAGTGCTTCTTAGGCAACATAGGCGCTAGAAGATGCTTCTCAATTATTACAAGATGCAAGTGATGCTTTAGCACGAATTGGTGAAGCCACTGTTATTGCATTTGATGATGAACTAGATAAATTAATTTTTTCTTTAAATGCGGTTGCATCACAAGAAGAAAATTTTATTAGTAATAATTTAACCATTACTTACCCAAGTTTAGCAGTTAGAAATATTGAAGGCTTGGTAAAATATTATACCAATTATGGGCAGAATGAAGATGGCACGATGACGCAAAAAGCGATTACAAATTATGTAGAAGAAAAAGTTGCGGGAAGCGGTTCTACTATTAATTTTGGTATAGACAATAAGGGAAAAATTGTTATAATTGGAAGCGATGGTAACATAGTTTCTGGGACTGTAACAGAAAAAGAAATTTTAGACGCTTTGATAAAATCTGATTCTTATGATATTGAAGGAGCTCTTGGCCTAGAAATTGATTATGAAAATAGATTATTTACTAGAGTTCAAGATGCCGCGACCTATTCTATAGGCAATGATTTTTCAATATATTCAATGTACGGAGGCCGCATCCGTTGTAATGTCGCCGATAATGGTAATATTTTGGCTTTCTATGGTGATTCTAATTATAAAGAAGATGGAAGTAATGGACAGGTAATGGTTTATTAGCCTAAATTTTATTATGCCCGTATTCCTACAAAATTAACAGCTATTAAATTTGGTAAAGCAATAAGAAAAGAAACCATAATTATTTCCGCTACAGAGAAACCCGGTTTTAAAATTCATCCCGCATTTATTAATGAAAACGGAGAAGAAGTAGAATATATATTACTTTCTGCTTTTAATGGTAATGTATTTGATGCTTCTGAATCTGCTTATGATTCAGAAGATAATCTTATTATTGATTTCGATAATGATAAATTATCTTCAATAAGTAACGTAAAACCCGTAAGCGGTGTAAAAAATCAATTATCTTCTATTAACGCAGAAAAACTAGCAAAAAATCGTGGTACTGGTTGGCATATTACTAATATGAAAGTACAAAGCGCGGAACAAATGCTAGAATTAATTGAATTTGGAACTCTAAATACTCAAAGCGCGATTGAAAATGGGATAACAAATATTTCTGGAAATACATTTAGTAATTGTTCTTCTTTAACTGGCTCCGCTCCGATTAATGGTATAGCTCAATCTACTATAAATGAAATTAATGGCATGACTACTGAATATACCACCAACGGTATGAGAGCTCTTTCTTATCGTGGTGTAGAAAATCCCTGGGGTAATATTTGGAATTTTATTGGCGATGTATTAATTTCTGGTAACGGAAATACTGAAGGCGGTATTCCGTATATTTGTAAAAATTTTAATTATTCTGGAAACATTACTTCCGATTATGAAAGTATTGGTTTTTGTATCCCGGGTGAACATGATTGGATTTCTGCAATGGGATATGGCAATGAAGATTATGATTGGGTATTTATGCCAGCAGAAGTAAGTAATGCTAATAGTGCCATTCCGGTTGGCGATTGCATTTGGGCCGCTCCTAATTTAAATGCTATTAATGCTGTATTGTCTGGTGGCTATTGGAATAGTGGGCTTGAAGCCGGATCGTTTTATTATAGTTGTGATAGAGAAATTACTCATTCTTCAAGAAATTTTGGCGCGCGATTAATTTTTATTCCGCAAAAAAATTCTATTTATGAAACAAATTTAAGCGCTTGGAACAGAAAGTTTGGAGGATAATATTATGAAAAATTTTGGGAAAGTGCGTTCTAGTTATGAACCGAAAAAAATTACAATCTCCGCTTCATAGGTTTTTATTGCTTCCAATATTATACCATATTCTGAATTAAAAGACGAATACAATGAAAAAGGATACGAATATGATTATGTTGTATACAATAAAGATGAATATATAGAATTATTAAGCGAATAGAGCGAGCAGTTATAGAGTGAGTTATTAGATACCTAGTCCGCGCTATGTGATGTCTATGAATTATTAAACGACGGAGGTATTTGATATGGCCAAGATTTATTTTAATTTAATTATACATAAACGTAAAACCATTGAAGATGTACCTCAAGAACTTAGACTCGCGGTTGAACAATTGCTTGAAGAGTATTATAAAAAGCATGGAGAATAAGATATATAAAAATATTAATTTTTATATTATAGAAATAAAAATCGTGAACAATAAGTATTTGACTTTTATTTAAAATTCTGCTATAATATATATAGAAAATAGATAAAGAGCTATTTTCTACATATTAACCTTTTACATAGGGAGGTAATGGTTAGCATGGTAGGCATATACAAGGTAACTAATATGGTCAATAATAAAATATATATTGGCAAATCAAAAGATATCTAGCGAAGATGGCGAGAACATCACACGGAGCCGTTTAATACTAATTGTAGAGCATATGATGTAATTTTTTACCGCGCAATTAGAAAATATGGCATTGATAATTTTAAATTTGAAATAATCGAAGAATGTTCCGAAGCGGAACTAAATGAACGAGAAAAATATTGGATAAAGTTTTATAATACTTGTATTAAAGATGATAATGGCAGTGGATATAACATGACGGAAGGCGGAGAAAACACTAGTCAAGAATTAAAGTATGATATTGAACTAATTCAAAAATTATGGCTAGAAGGGAAAACTCAACAAGAAATATTATAGATTACTCACTATAGTCATAATGTTTTAACTCGTTATTTAGACTATCTAGAAATTGATGTTAATGAACGCCGTCGAAGAGGAAGTTTATATAAAGCGAAATCAGTTCATCAATATAATTTAAATGGTACTTATATACAATCGTTTTCTTCAGTTAGTGAAGCAGCACGAGCATTATAGCAAGATGGTATAAAAGCAAGTACCAGTAGTATTAGCTATGCTTGTAATGGCAAATTACAGAGCGCATATGGGTATCTTTGGAGTTATGTTAAAAAAGATATGCTAGAAAAAAAGATACGTCATACAAAAGTTAATTAGTATAGTTTAGATGGAAAATATATTAAAACTTATAATACTTTGACGGAAGCGGCGAAAGAAAATAATATTAACAATATTAGTAGTATTATCAATGTATGTACTGGTAAGCGTAAAACCACTGGCGGATATATCTGGAAATATCACAATAATTTATTAGATAATCCATATCAGAATGTGAGCCCAGTATTAAAAAATGCCCAATAGAAAAATATTAAAGAATCTAATAAAAGAAAAGCAGTAGACCAATTTGATATTACGGGTAATTATATTTCAACATATCAAAATATGAAGCTTGCCGCAGAAGCCGTTAACCTAAAAAATTATAATAATATTTGGAAGGCTTGTAACGGCGAATAGAAAACGGCGGGCGGATATATTTGGAGATATAGTATAAATGAACATAAGGAGGTTCAAGAGTAATATGGCAGTTAAATTTTTCTCAGATCGTACAAATTCGTACTACAACAGTTTAGAAGAAGCTACCCGCGCTGAATTTGAAGCAAAGGAAAAAGAGAATTTGGCTAAAATTCAAAAGGAGCGCGAAAACGCCGCTTTAAAAGAAAAGAAAGAAAAGGAAGCGGCGGAAAGAAAAGCTATGGCTGAACAAGTTGAAAAGGCACGAAAAGATTTGCTAAATGCTCAAAAAACTTATCGAGATGCCCTATCTGCTTTTGTTGATAAGTACCATACTTATCACTATAGCACTTCTAACCCGAATGAAATTCCAACGCTATTTGATGTCTTTGAAAAAATTCTCCCATGGTAATATGACGGCTTAGGACTGAGCCGTAAAAATCAGTCCGCTTTTATGCCCTAGTAGCTCAGCTGTACAGAGCACGTGCCTTCTAAGCACGGTGTCGAAGGTTAGAATCCTTCCTGGGGTGCCACTCCCAACACAATACGCGAAGCCCCGCACATTCGCGGGAAACTTAGAGTTATGTTGGCTAACTTGAAATCCTGTATCTAATCTAGATGGGTATAGGTCGTATGGCTAGTATATTATATCTGATTGAATATAATATGCGTGATTCGCGCGAGTAATTGCCGGCGCCTGCTTGCCCGTGAGACAGTCCGGAATGTTGCAAGCAATTCAATTCGTATGCGGCAACGAAACGTAAATTGGTTGAGGGTGTGCGCCTACCATGAGTGGCCGTTTAGAGTAGTTTTCCGAGAAAACTGCCCGTACTACAACACGATATGTGTATGCGGTCGCGGCACCTAAGTTTTTCGCCGCACGAGTTAGGGTTACGCGAGCCCGATACTCATTATATTCGCATTGGTCGGATTTGACGAGAAGATTTTATTGATGGACTCCCAATCTTGAAATAAAAACTTATAGAAAATGAAAATCAATGCGAATATTTTTCTTGACTTTTTTCTGAAATTTTGATATAATATTTATAGAAAGAGAGGGAAAAGCTAATGGAAGATATGTCTGAACTTTACGGTCTAATTGTACAGCTTCGGGAACTTTCTTGTAAGAAGGACGCCCTAATTGACGAACTAATGGACACCTGCAAGAAGCTACAAGCGGAAAATGAAAGACTCCATGAACTTGTAGAATGGCTTCGCGGAAAGGGCGCAGGACCTCAATAATAAATATTTGACTTTTAGAAAAATTTCTGGTATAGTAAATATACAAAGAGGGAAGGAAGTGATTCTTGTGAAAGACTATCTGGATGACTTTGTATGTGGACCCGCAATCGAGGAATTGGAAGAAGAATTTGAGGCTTGGCAGCTTCTGATGCAGGAAGAGAATGTCAGATATTTGACTTTAAGCGAAAATTGTGATATAATTTATATGTAAGATATATCCCATTAGCTCAACTGAATAGAGTGCGTGACTACGGATCACGATATGAGGGTTTAAGTCCTTCATGGGATACCATATGGCAGTTTGGTGTAGTGGAAAGCATGCTCACTTGTCGTGAGTGGGAGGGCGAGGTTCGATTCCTTGAACTGGCAATTAGTAAAGCTCTCACGTGAGCCGCGGCGTCATGAACCGCGGGAATGCTAGGTTCCCAATTACCTAGCAATAAATTAAACAAAATTGGGGCGCCGCAGATAGCATTAGTATGCCACCTGGCCTCATAAGTCAGGCTCAGAAGGAGCGTAACCTTCATCTGCGTCCAAGGTCATCAGGCGACCTTATAAATCCTGCGGCTTTGACCATATTCACGAAATGAAGATGGCAACTGTTATCGAAGTACAAGATAATAGAATACTGCAATATTTTCCCTCAATTTACGGGGAGTGCTTTTCCGGCAGTATAATATCAGGGATAGGCTTAAATTGTAAATAATGGTGCCCAAATGGCCATGCGGGTGTGATGTCCGCACGGGAACAGCTGTCCTGGTAAAGGCAAGAATGGGGTAAATGGAGTTTAAAGAACAGCCAAGTCCAAACAGTAAGGACATAAAAGAAAAAATGTGAGTTTCCGTCATACTTAGAATTGATGGTGCGCTACACTTCGGAAATGGGAAGTGGGGATGGACGAAGACCAGATTGAGATAGACATACAAACAAGGAGCGAAAGCAGACTCGAATGTATGTAGGCCACCTCGAAAGTCACGGCTGAAAAACGGGATGGAAGGAAACGAGTTCTCTTGTCCTTACCCAGGTTAAAACCTCGGAAAAGCGATTAATAGTAGTCGCACCCGTCACATAGTTGTAGGCTAAAATGCGACCGCTGTAAACGGCTAGGGTGAAAGCTAACCCTTAACAATGAGTGCAGGAACAGCATTCTGACGCAGTATTGTACAAAGGTAGAGAGAAGAACGAGGTCCGAGAGGATAACCTGCAACGCTTCCTACGAAGTCTCAGTATTGAGAATACCAAGAATAACAAAAGTTATCGCTTCGTGGCGCCGTGAATAGTAGCGGCTTGTACCCCAGTATACGCGTCTGGGTTATCAAAACGTGCTTATGGGGCATTGGCGCAATTGGTAGCGCACCTGCTTTGCAAGCAGGATGTTGCAAGTTCAAGTCTTGTATGTTCCACCATGCTCGTTAGCAAAAACGAGGATAATATCCATGCGCGGTTGGCTGACCTTAAAGCTATGAATTTGGTTCCATAGTTCAGTTGGCTAGGACACTGCCCTGTCACGGCAGAAACATGGGATCATACCCCATTGGAATCGCCAACGTCTTAGACGTGACTTCGCAACTGAAAACGTATCAGCCAAATCCACAAATATTGCGGTGAGTTTTGTCGGTTCTCAGCAAAAATCCGGCTCCACGCGGCGACCAGCAAGCGATGCTTGCGCGAGAGACCTGCTGCGGCATAAGGAGACGTCCCCGCAGATGGTATAGTTTTGAGTACTATTCGTCGCACCAGCCTGAGCAAATGTGGAAAGTCGTATGTGCGGTTAGCTGACCTTAAAGCTAATTCATTTTATAAAATGAGGTATACCCATATGAATGATGTAAGACTAAAGATTCTACCCCCATGGAGCATTGTAATCAAAAAGCTAGAAGCTCTATTTGATGGCGACCCTCTAATCGCTTTCAATACCGACTTTAGTGGCGAGCATCCCTCTGTCGTGCTAGCTTGTGGTAATGGTGATAAGGTTACTGCGCTACAGCAAATTCTCCCTAAGGAGATTGAATTTGGTAATGTAAAACTAAATGTTGTAGTTGATGGTACTCCTTCTAACCGCGCTTTTACTAGCAAGGTTGAGCTATTTGATACCGCTTTCAAAGGTAATCCAGCCTATGCGTATTCTGTATGTCCTGCTGAGGAAGGTTATCAATGGATTGGAACTACATATGTAGTATTTAATAACTGTGTTGTACAATTTGCCGCGGATAATCTAAACGATTGCCATGGTGTTATTAGCACCCTATATCAGACTATTGCTGAGGAACTTCTGACTGGCCCCGCAACTAATGGTGTATTCTACAATACTAACGTGGAACGCGCGGGTCTTGGCAAGGACCCCGAACAATGGCTAAAGTAATATTTGACTTTTAGTAAAAATTCTGATATAATTAATATGTAAGGTCGGGCTGACGGCCAATACATTTCCGCTATCTTTAAAGATATAGTAAAGCTATCCCGTGCGGGGCAAGATAGCATCAGCCAACATTACAGTAAACAAAAACACGTATTGTCCCGCCACGCCTCTGAACCTTAAGTTCATGCGCAACCCGGCGGGCCCTGGGAGATTCGCCAAGCGGTTTGGCAAGTGGCTGGTCTGATACCAAAGAGATTTAGTAAGAGCAAGCCTTACATCAGGCGCAATTAACCACTCCAGACAGGTTCGACCCCTGTATCTCCCTCCATTTCGTCCATTAGCACAGTTGGTTAGCGCGCGATCCTGATAAGATCGAGGTCTGTGGTCCAAATCCACAATGGACGACCATGTCAGTATAGGCGAATGGTAAGCCGCAACCCGTCAAGGTTGAAGTACAAGTTCGATTCTTGTTGCTGACCGCGGCTTGATACACCGCGTTACGTATCCGTTTGCCGACTCCGTTATTAGTCGGGCGCATGTGGTATTGGTATATCGGTTGTGCCTCGGCCTTCCAAGCCGAAGAGGCGGGTCCGACTCCCGCATATCACTCCATTGCTCTGGAATATTTATTGCAGATATGAAAGAGCTTTATTTACAGGCCGGTGTGGCAGAAGTTGGCATATGCATCTGACTTAAAATCAGACGCCCGTTTGGGATTGGAGGTCCGAGTCCTCTCACCGGCACCACTTGTCCTCATAACAGAATTGGCATATGTATTCGGCTCAAACCCGAAGTTTTGAAGGTTCGACTCCTTCTGAGGACACCAGCAGCGTTGCGAACAAGAGCACAAGGTTAAATATTTAGTGGCGGAATATGTAGACGCTATGATCGGTACAGGTAGTTCTGGACAGCGGTTCGAGACCGCCTCGGTGCGTATCGTAAGATATAGTTGGCGAAGTAGCCATGTGCGCAGAGGTTCTGGCAGGCAATAATCCAGGATATGTTTGGTGAAAATCCAGACCTAAATATTTGACTTCCTTTAAAATTTATGATATAATAAATACATAAAGAGGAAAGGAAAGGAAATTATGGGCTATTATACTTGCTACTCTATGGAAGCGCGTAATATTAAGGATCGGGCAAAATTTGATGACTTGATTGCTGCGCTCAAAGCACGAGAAGTTGTCATTGACTATGACAATGAAAAATCCTTTGGTATTTTCGATAATTATTCCTTTGATACTTTTTATAATATCGCTTCTTTTGAATCTTACGACGAACATAAATGGTATGATCATGACAAGGATATGATTAAAATTTCTGCAATGTTTCCCGATATAGTTTTTTGCCTTCACGGCGAAGGTGAGGAACACGATGATCTATGGAATGCTTACTATTCTAATGGTAAATCAGAAACCTGCCGCGCGCGAATTGTTTATGATGATCCAAAAACCATAAAGTGGTAAGTTAATATTTGACTTTTCCCAAAATTCATGATATAATAAATATGTAAGAAAGGCGAACAAAACGCTTTTCTCATTACCTATGATCCTGGTGTAGAGCGCATAGCTAGCGTGCCAGGGATACTTGAACAACAGCGATACATATTGTTGGGATACTTACAATATGCCGCCGCGAGATCAGTAATGATTAGCGATAGGGAGAAACTCCTAATGTTAAGAGTATGCGCTCTTTTGTAATCGTCAATAAATGTATCATTCCTCTTGGCATCATAATAGAAAGCTATGTGAAGAGCATAGCCGAATCCAAGTTAGGTTATAGGTTGGTCGCCTATAATAAACCTTGGAAACACCACAAGATGCTGCCTGTCGTTGAAAGCGAGAAATCGCATATAAAAGAGGTTTGGAGTACTGGTAGGGTAAATCGACAGCAATTTCAAGATATGTATTTCTTACAAATTTTTAAGAAATTGCTGAAAAGCCAACCTTGCAGTTGTCAGTAGACAGCCTGACCGCGGCCCTCGGAGCTTGGCTCGAGGCAAAGAAGCACGGAATTGCTACCCGCTGCTCAGCCTTTGCTTCCCGCGTGACAGAATATATTGGAAGATTAAAAGAGTAGGATGAAGGTCCCAAAGATAATGAGAAAAGCGCTTTGCGCTCTGGAATAACGGACAAGGCTTAGGCGCATGATAATAAAAGAGGAAGTCGCTCGAAAGAGATTGGTCATACCTCTTTTATTAAACAGGGCGGTGGGACGCGAGTGGTTATTCTGATTAAAGACTTGCCGCAGCCTCTACAATAATAAGTATGCTTACCGCGGGAGCCGCCTTACGGGCGAAAACCGGTCCTTAAAAACTTGCGCAATCGCGCGATGAGGAGTAAGTAAGGTTATACCTCCAATATAACGCGACCTAAATGGCGCGTATATATAATACTGAAAACATGTAAGCATCATCGAATAAGGTGATGAATACTAGTTCTTACAATGTGATTAGGCGTAGGCAATCGCGAAAAGAAGCCATGTTTATATTAAGGGGCCATGAAGGTTATTTGGCTTAATACTCGACCACCGTAGGATCGTAACCTGGAACAAAGCCTTAATGTAAATGTGTTATAGGGGTGTGATGTAATGGCAACATGCGGGGCTCTAAACTCCGGGCTTTTGAGGCGAAATATCAAGGTTCGAATCCTTGCACCCCCGCCATAGCCGATGTACTAGCGTATAAACGGTTTCTATAGACGTTACCAGACAGATGGTAGCGTCTATTGTTTTAAAAAAGGAGTGAAATTTATTATGCGTAAAATTTTAAGTGTATTACTTGTATTTATAATGTTATTTTCTACTGCTTTCGCCGCGGCGCCCTCTCCTACTACTGCAATGCTAATTCATTCTAATCCTGCATGTGAATATGTTCTTGCAGATCAACTTGAAAATTGGGATGAAATCGCAGCGAATACCTTTGAAAATGAAGACTTCATGAATACTTTAAAAGAACATTACTTTAATCCTGATTATTCATATTTTTTGGATGAATTTTTAATGATTGAAGTGCTGCCATATAATGATTACGTTGTCTGGCATTTCGTAGAGCAATATGAGCGTGAAGCGCGCATTTATGCGGTACTTGTAAATATGGATTATGAAATTTATAGTGTGCTAGTCGGCGATCCCTTATTAGATGGTACAGTCCTATTTGATTTTAATCCAATTGAAGGCGGCACTTATTATATGCTAGTATTCTCTGATATTTGACTTTATTTGAAAATTATATTATAATATTATTGTAAAAAGGAAATCGCATGAGGTAAAAGTACGATCAAAAAAATAGCCTACATTTCCTTCTTGGCTCCATAAGGTCGATAAATGAATGGATTATCGAGGGGAATGGTCTTACTTGGAGAATCGGGAGGGTAAGTGCGATTTCTATATGCGCCCGTAACATAACGGAAGTGTTGTAGACTTTTAATCTATAAGTGCAGTTTCGACTACTGCCGGGCGCACCATTGAGGTAGCATTGGAGTCATGACCAGTGAGAATAAGGCGCTCCTACGCCGGCTCTTTAATAATTATCATAGGAGTGATAAATATGAAAATAAATGGTTATCCAATAATTTACAATCCAACTAGCAAACATGCGAATAGAGACGGATATATGTATGAGCATACATATGTTGCGGAATAGATGCTAGGAAGAGAATTAAAAGATTCAGAAGTTGTTCACCATCGAGATAAAAATAGAGATAATAATTCTCCCGACAATCTTATTGTTTTTAATTCTAAATCAGACCACACATCTTTTCATCGCCATAATTGTGATGAATCTTTATTGCAATTATTAGATGATGGAAGTTATACTGTTAATTATTTAAAAAGTACAATTTGCCCATATTGCGGAAATGAAAAAGATAAACACGCACAAATGTGTATTAACTGTAGAAATTTTAAAAAGTCTCAAGAAACCGCGATGGGATTAGTTACAAGAGAAGAATTAAAAAATTTAATTCGTTATTTTTCTTTTGTTGAAATAGGAAGAAAATATAATATTACAGATAATGCGGTAAGAAAATATTGTGATAAATATAAGCTTCCTAGGACTAAAAAACAAATAAACTCATATTCACAAGAAGAGTGGGATAAAATTTAAGCGTGCGAATGCACGCTATATCGAGGAGTGGGCTAAAGGTGAGCCGCCGCATTTGGGATGCGGACAACAAGTGAGTTCGATTCTCACCTCTTCGACCAGGCAGTCGGGAAGCCATGTTACCCGTATCACGTGCTACGGTAACGATGGTGAAACAAAGCGCGAAATACCGATAGGAAACTGCCACCACTTATGCCATCGTAGCTCAATAGGCAGAGCAATCGCCTTGTAAGCGATAGGTTGCAGATTCGATTTCTGCCGGTGGCTCCACTACTAACAATGAGGGTGCTTATGACTATTGAAGAAAAATATGCTTTATATCAGCGTATTAGTGAATATCTTGAAAGGCCGGAAATTCAGAAGAAGGTTGCTGAAATTTTTACGGAAAAACTATTACATGGTATGGCGGATATAAAAGATATTGAATTAGGAGAAAAACATGAGTTTAAAGCCAATTCGTAATCATCCTACAGAACAACCACCTATTTACGAGATTGTAATGGTACAACATTGTGACAATGTTGATAAATATGAATGCCCAGATTTAGGGATAGTCGAGACTGTTGGTTATTATTATGAGTATGAAACCGCAGTTCGCGCGCTTCATGAAAATTGGGCTGATATTCAAGATTGCTGTTTTCGCGCGGCCTTTATTGAAATGAAGTATCCTGGGTTATATCCAGATGTAGCTCCTGAACAAAGACAATTTTTTCGTTGGGATAACGAACTCGAAGGGTTCTTTGAAGCAGAAGAACCAAAATTTATGGAACATTTTGGAGGCCCGTAATGAAAATTTATACCTCCTATTGGGCGCAAGTAAAAAATTTTCCACCAAATCTTATCGCGCTTTCGACAGTAGTATGGGAGCCCAAATGGTATAAAGTAGGCGGTAAGGATAAAAATGGCGTAATTAGTATTCGATGTAACCCATTTCGTCCTGGTAAAGAATGTGATGGACTTTGTAATGGAAAATGCAATCCACGGCGGCCCGAGACATGTGAATTTTTACAGACATATCGCAAACAGCTTGATAGACTTGATGTAAAGCAGGTACTTCAACGCTTGACAGAGCTTGCAGCCGCCGTCAAATTAGATGAAGGATTCGATGATGTAGACTTCGCGTTTGTAGTCTTTGAAAAGTATGATAATCCATGTAGTGAACGTTGGCCTATTCGGGCGTGGTTTAGAGAGAATGGAGTTGAAATTGAAGAATGGCATCCATAGAACATAACAAAGAACTAATTGAAAAATATCCGTGGCTTCTTCCGCGCAATCGTTGGACGGGCGAAGTAATAGAAGATTATGATTATTCATTTACTGAACTTGATGATATGCCCGATGGGTGGCGTATTGCGTTTGGAGAACAGTTTTGTGCCGATATTCAGCACGAACTCGATAAATTGAAGCCAGAAACCGCTGCTGATTTTCGTGTTCTTCAAACAAAAGAAAAATTTGGACAGCTCAGATTTTATACAAATTGGGTCACGGAAGGTATTGATGAAGTAATTCGTCGATATGAAAATCTAAGTGAACGTACCTGCATTAAATGCGGCGCGCCCGCCACTAAAATTACTACTGGATGGATTAGCCCATTTTGCGATAAATGCGCTGAAGTATATCATGGAAATGTAATTGATATAAATGAGTTTTACAATGATGACGAATTTTAATAAAGAATATATTGTAGCTAATTTATTAGATCTATCAGAAATTTTGCCTTAGAATGGCGATATAGCTTTTTGTAATGGTAAATTATATGTTTTTAATAAACCTTATTGGACAGAGTTAACACAGAATAAAATTTTACCTTTAACCCAACCGAAAGTAAGTCCTAAGCAACATTCTTTTATAACAAATTATATGTAAATTATATTTGACTTACTTTTAAATTTATGCTATAATTTTTATAGAAAACGAAAGGGGAATTAATTATGGACAAAAATGAAAATGTTTCTACTCTTGAATTTGAATTTTATCCCCATTGCGATGGCTATCATGACATTGATTTGCGCTTTGGCATAAATCCAGATATTACTTTGGAAGAATTCCGTGACCTATGTAAGCGATTTGCCTTAGCAATGGGATTCGCAGAAAGTGGCGTTGAAGAAGTATTTGGAGAATAATGCTGGGAATAAGTTCCAGCACATGGGGCATTGGTGTATTGGTATGAGCGCATCTGTCTTATACACAGAAAGGGAAGGTCCGATTCCTTCATGCCCTACCATTTATCTCTTTTCAGTATTTCCTTTCTCAAAAAGAAGTCAATCAAAAGATTGACTTCTTTTCAATTTTATGATATAATTTATATGTAAGAAAGAAAGGAGAACCATTATGGGATTGTTTAGTAGAAAGAAAAAGAAAGAATTACCTATCGAACCGAAAGTTCCCGCGGCTCCTCCTGAATGTAAACATAAATGGAAAGACTTTGATTGGTATGTTGAATGGAGTTACAATCCTGTCTATAATAACGGAGTACGAGAAACCTACGGCGAACTTGATATAAAAGTTATTGAAAGTTATCTGTGTTTATGGTGTCATGAACGCCATGATAAAATTCTTCGCAGCATACCTTTCGACAGCATAGATGAAAAAGAAGCAAAAGAACGTTTTGATAGTATCTGTAAAGATCCTCATGTGCGTCCGCGCGAACAAATTGAAGATGAAATTGCAGATATGGAACATAGCATTGATAGAGAATATCTTTCTATTGTTGAAACCATGTATCCAAAACATTTAGGGAGCGTAACTACAAGATGAGAATTTACGACTTTCTTACTGATGAAGTAAAACCCCTTGATATTGAATTTAAACAAATTGGCGGCCATCCGTCAATTGAGGAGAGTTATTATGAGTACAAAAACACAGACCTCGACACAGACTACTGCCGCGCCCGCGTCTTCAACAACTATTTCGAGTAAATAGTATGGATGGATTTGTCCTATCTGCGGTGCAGTTATGGGCCCGCTAGAAAGGACTTGTATAAATAGACATGATATGTGGCAGCGTCCTCCTTATTATGACCCCTGGTATCCTTGGTATCCATATTGGTATCATGTAACTTGCGGATCGGACAGTATAACAACATCCGATACTTCAATAAATGTAAATACTTGTACCACTGGAAAAGGCGATGCCTCAACATACACAACAACCACATGGAGTTAATATTTGACTTCTAATAAAAATTATAGTATAATAAATATGTAAGAAAGAGAGAAAGGAATGATTTTTATGCGTAAAACTTCTCCGCGTATTGTGTTTTCTTCCTCTTGGAGTCGTGTTCGTCAAGCACTTGAAGATGACGAATGGCAGATTATGGCGCGTTACATCTAAATTGCGGCCAATATCCACGCGCCACCGCATCTATCACCATCAAAGTAGGTCGGCCGCCGAAATGTGGGATAGAGCCGTACACACTTCAGCATGATTATACGGCATATAAAAAAGAATGCTGTTATAGGAGAGATTGCTTGATTGGCTTCCTCACTCCGTATAAAAAAATTAAAGATGTCGTCAATCCGTATCGAACAGGAGCAGAACCTGAAAAGCGAAAGAGGAAAAACATGCCACGGTAGATTAGTCCAACTACCGCGTAGGACTACCATTTTGAAAGGAAATAGATAATATGTATCATTATATTGTTGAATTTTGGGATAGCGAAGAACAGCGAGTGGTTCATGAATCTGGTCTTGTCGGCGCGGCTAGTTATGGTGAAGCCGCTGAACGGCTAACTAAATACTATGGCAGTATTCGTCTTACTTCCATGGAGTTAGTTGAATGGGAAAACATCCTATGCGAAGAGGAAATCCTTGATGGTTTCTCCCATGAAGTGGAGGAAGATTGATATGGGACATGTTCGCGCGCAGCTAAAAATTATGAGTAATCAGGACGCGGTTCAACTAGTTAGTATCCTAAACAGTGATGGAACCGCGGATAAATATGTAATTGAAGATTATGAAGGTAATCATCGTGTTAGCGCTCGCTCGCTTCTTGGCGTAATGTATATGGGAATGGAGCATACCGAAGATATGTTTCTCGTGAATATGACCAACGATGGTAAGTTTCCAAGCGTTATTGACCAATTTAGACCTACGGGTTCGTTTGACTAATTTATAGGTGATTTTATGGCAAATGCTATTGTAGATAATTTTTCTAAAGACGAATTAGAATAGATTGTAAAAAGTTCTTTTTCACTTGCTGAAGTAATAGATAAGTTAGGTTATACTACTCATCATGGGAATAATAATAAGACAGTAAAAAATCGCATTGAAAAATACGGCATTTCTGTTGAGCATTTTACATCGAATATTAACCAAGAGAAAAGGAATTTTGACAATATATTTTGTGAAGGGTCTACAGCATCATAGCAAACTTTAAGAAGATGGTATTTAAAAAATGAATATAGTGAATATAAATGCGCGATTTGTAATAATCCGCCCTTATGGTGCAATAAACCATTAACTTTAATTTTAGACCATATAAATGGAATAAATAATGACAATCGCTTAGAAAATCTACGATGGGTCTGCCCTAATTGTAATTAGCAATTGGGTACAACTGGCTTTAAAATTATGCGAACAGAGAATAAAAACAAAAAAGAGTATCTCTGCACGAAATGCGGTGAAAAAATTTCTCGTCAAAACAAATCTGGTATGTGCCAAAAATGTTATGTGGAAAGTATAAAAAATGAAAATATTCCTAGTAGAGAAGAATTAAAGAATCTTATTCGCAACACACCATTTACCACAATAGGAAAAACTTTTAATGTTTCTGATAGAACTATAATTAGATGGTGTTCTAAATATAATTTGCCGGAAAGAAAGAAAGATATCAATAGTTATAGTGATGAAGAATGGGAGAAAATTTAAACTCCCTATTGAGGATTCGTATAACGGTAATTACATCGAGCTTTGACCTCGATAATTGTGGTCCAACTCCACAATCCTCAGCCATTTGCCCTGCACGCTTAGCTCCGGGACGCCGGATGATGCGGACCAAGCAGGGATTTTATTTGACTTTAGAATAAAATTATAGTATAATTTATATATAAAGAGAAAGGAGAAGCAGCTATGGAACGATTTGAACTTGATAAAATTCTTTATAATAAGAAGCTTAGCCCCGAAACCAAGGTGTATCGAATCGCGCGACTTCTCCATGAAAACAACGAATTGCATACAGACCTGTGGTATGCAATTCTTGACATGAAGGATAAGTATATTGAAATTATAATGAAAGAAAAGGATGATTGATATGCCTCGTCTTTTTATAATGTGCGGTTTGCCTGCAAGTGGGAAAAGCACCTTCGCCCAGCAATTTATCAAGAACAATGACATTCGCTATGTTTCTCGTGATGAAATTCGTTTTTCCATGATAAAAAAAGATGAAGAATATTTTTCTCATGAAAAGGAAGTTTTTCGTAAATTCGCCGGTGCTGTCGCTCAAACGTTGATTGACGGCTTTGATGTAATTGCTGACGCAACGCATTTGAATCGCATTTCACGTGATAAACTTATTCGCGCGATTGACCATTATACTACGGAATACACTATTACTTATATTGTATTGGAAACTTCTCTTGAAACTTGTATGAAACGCAATGCTCTTCGTGAAGGGCGGGCTCGTGTTCCTGATTCTGTTATGAAAAGCATGGCAGAAAATTGGGAAGATATTACCATTAGTGAAAAATCTTATGACCGCTATGATGGAACCCTGTATTTAAACGGAGTAATGTAACTCTATAAAACTTTTTTTCTGGAAATTTTTATCCGTTTTTCCAGGTAATGAAAACACTTATTCTATGACGGGGTGAGAATATGACAGTAAAAGAAAAATTATCTTTTTGTGTTGAGCATGGAATGGCGATAAAATATATTGCTGAGCGAATGGGAGTTGATCCATCTACACTCGGCAAATGGCTTCGCGGCCAAAAAGGAATTACACATAAGAATGAAGATTTACTTGAAATCACTCTTAAAAAAATCATTGAAGAAATGTTTAATGCATTGGAGGAATAAAAATGTTCACAGTATATAAAATTACAAATTAGATAAACAATAAATGCTATATTGGGTCATCTACTAGAGTAGAAAAACGATGGAAAGAACATCGTAATGCTGCTTTTAATCCAAATAGTCATCATTATAATTATCCTTTATATGCCGCTTTTAGAAAATACGGTATAGAAAATTTTACTTTTGAAGTTATAAAAGATGATTTTTCTTCGTTAGAAGAAATGAGTTAGTATGAACATGATATGATTATATATTATAACAGTTATAAAAATGGTTATAACCAAACATTAATGACCGATAGAACAAATTTAGCAAAAGAAAATACATCAAAATATATTCAACAAATTAGTTAGAGATGTGCAAAAATAGATATATATAATAATATTCTTGAAATATATTCATCATATCATGAAGCGGCTAGAAAAAATGGCTTCGATGGAGATTATAGAGCTACAACTATTCGTAAGGTATGTAAAGGCGAAATAAATCATTTTCACGATATGATTTTTAGAGATTTAGATTAGGATGGTTCAATTATTGAAAAGCCAATAAAACATAATTATGGGAAAAAACCCTTAGTAAGAATTGATTTATCTGGTGAAGAAGATGATTATTATTACGATTCTATATCAGAAGCAGCAAAAGATTTAACTAATGGTTGCAGGAGACAGATCTAGCTTCATTTACAAGGCTCTCTTAGATATTCAACTATACAAGGATATTTACTAAGAGAATTAGATATTTATGGAAATATAATTGAAAATAATATAAAAATAGAAGATAAAATAAAAGAATATAATAGAACCAACCCCTGTATAAATGGTGAAAGGCATACTATTAAAGATTGGTGTTAGATTTATAATATTTCTAGCACTAGTTATTACAATAGAATAAAACATGGATATGATCCTATTCAAGCATTAATAACTCCAAAAAGAAGGTGATAAATAATGAGTGAGAGCTTTTTTACTAGTGATCTTCACTTTTGTTAGCCATAATAAAGGATTTCTCTATGAGCCGCGCGGCTTTACCTCTATTGAGGAAATGAATAAAGCGATTGTTGAGCGGTGGAACGAAGTTGTAAAAAAAGACGATATTATTTATAATCTTGGTGATTTTGCCATGTCTGATATACAACTTTCTATTCCATATATAAAAGCACTGAATGGTAATATTAAATGGATTCTCGGCAACCATGATAGTGAAAAGAAGGTTAGCGCCATTTGTGAAGCAAATCCAAATATCCAGGTAATTGGATGGGCAGAAATGCTAAAATACGAGAAAAAATATTTTTATCTTTCTCATTTTCCAACCCTTACAAGTAATGCTGATGATTCACACCTTTGGCATCGAGTTATAAATCTACATGGACACACACATCAGAAAACTAATTTTCTTTATCCTGACAATCCTTTTATTTATCATGTAGGCGTTGATAGCCACAATTGCTATCCAGTAAATATTGAAGAAGTAATTGCTGATATAAAAAATAGATATTTTGAAATTTCACATCTAGGTATTGAGCGGCGCCCGCTTTATGATTTTGAGAATTAGATTTAAAAATCTAACTCTTGATTTTTTTATAAATTTTTGGTATAATAAAGTATAAAGAAAAGGAGGTCCGCTTATGTTCCCTAGACTTCATTTTTCATTAGAACGTTGGAAAAAGAATAAGAAATATGATGTTTATGTAAGTAATTATGGTAACATTCGCTCTTGTAAAAATCATGAGCCACTAGAGCAGCGTCTTGATGGAAAAGGATATAGCATTGTTTTTACTAAAAACGGAACTGTTCCCGTTCATCGTCTTGTCGGTGAAACTTGGCTCCAAAAAACAAAAGAAGATGGTACAACCATAGACCATATTGATAATAACAAGCGTAATAATAGTGTTAAAAATTTACGATGGCTTTCACCAGAATTAAATTGTGAATATTCTTCGTATAAAACTTATCTGACCGCAGAAAATAAGCAAGAAACTAAAAAAGTTGAAGAACCCTCTACTAAAAAAATAAAAGAATCTCCTATTAAAGGTACAGAACTTGCAAATATATTATTGGATACTTTTAAAATTTCAAATGATTATGCTGAGTGTGGGACAATTCTTCAAAAACTTTTAGACAATAAAATTGTATTCCTAGATACCGATGGAATTCTACCAATTAGACAGACTAATGACCTATATAGAAAAGGAATGATGAAGGGTATTAGTACGCCTAACAAAAAAGTTTTATTCCAAAATTTAGCGAAAGCAATTAAAAAGCATGGTTCATATATGGACCGAGTGTGGGCTTTAAAAAATACGGCTACAGGAGATTTAATTCAAGATGTATAAAGATGAATTCTATATGAAAGTTGTAAACCATCATTATATAGTGGAAAATAAGGTTAAAACAGAAGGTAGCGTTGTGCTAATGACCTGTCTTATCGGCTCACAAAATTATGGTTTAGATACTCCTCAAAGTGACTGTGATACATTTTCTTTTATTCTTCCTGACTTTCTATCCTTCATTCGAGGTGACGCGCCCAAGTCATATGAATTTGAGGTAGAAGATGGAAAGTGCATGGTAAAAGATATGCGGCTCGCGCTTAACCTGT
>Ga0256405_10001274_pt1 | contig 70231 bp, 62 predicted proteins | sample RumenRJG_02DNA_FD_189096 | JGI IMG/M metagenome (GOLD analysis project Ga0256405, IMG submission 189096) | Bovine rumen microbial communities from Lethbridge, Alberta, Canada - RJG_02 | ecosystem: Host-associated > Mammals > Digestive system > Stomach > Rumen | place: Canada: Alberta...
GGATTTGCTCCTCAAAACAGGTTCGGCAGGTTTCCTCACACATATTTTTCTCAAAAACACATGGCGGCACCCTACAAATGAGTTTTCCTTAAAAACGCTCCGGCGGCACGCAGGCCGTACACGTATCAGACCGCCGATCCGACTTTGGTCGGGATAAAATGGCAGCTTACAAGAATGGCATATATACCGCCGCCGCCCGCTGCCTCTACACACGTACCGCTTGAATAAAAGAGGGTAAATATTCTATTATATAGCATGCTCCAATCGAAAAATATATCAACGATGACAAAAGATTGCATTGACGACTTTATCGAAAAAGAGACTGCGCAGGCTGTAGAAGAGCTGACCGCCGCACAGAAAGATGCGGCAGGAGACGCGACGGCCGCCGCCATCACCATTGCGCGGGCATTCGGCGCTGACGACGGATTCACAATCCCGGAAAAGAACGAAGAGACAAAGCTTCTTTCCAGCTTTGAGCAGAACCTTACGCTGCTGATCCAGAAGACCTGGGTAGAAAAATCCGACGCGGAGCTTAAAGATCAGGTGTTGTATCAGCTGCAGCAGTTCTGCACCGATATAAAAGAAAAAACCTGGAGCGAATGTTATCCCGCTTTTCTTGAGATTATTGACGGTGCCGTGTATCTTATGTTCGGCGCACAGACTAAAAATCCCGACTTCCTGGAATATGCGTTCCGCATAGATCCTGAGTTCGGTATTTTCTGGTGGTATATACAAAGCCTGCCGCGTCCGGCGGAATGGTCTGAGGACAGATGCCGGATCGTGCTGTTATTGGGAATGTATTTCCTGGCTAACTACTGACTGACGAACCGGTGAACGGCCGCTGGATGTTCCACGGAGCTGCGCACCGGTTTTTTTTTGCCCGCACGGCTGACAGGCGCTCGCCCCCGTACCCAGGAGGCGGCTCCGTGCCGTACCGCCGGCGTGAAGTTATTCAAGGAGGATAACGTGAATATAAAAAGTATCTGCGCCGGACTGCGCCGCGGAGCCGATGTGCTTGCCGTTCAGAACGCGCAGCAGAAGAACGCCGCGCTGAAGGCCGTGCTTGCGCGCATCGACGCGCAGCGGCAGGACATTCTGGCGGCAAACCAGAAGGACATAGACAATGCGCGGAGCGCGGGCATGAGCGAGCCGCTCATCGAACGCCTGCTGCTGGACCAGAAGCGCATTGACGGTATCATAGACAGCCTGAACATTGTCATTGCGCAGACGGATCCTGTGGGCCAGGAATGTGCCGGATGGATCTCACCGCAGGGACTGCAGATACGGCAGGTACGCGTGCCGCTCGGTGTTGCGGCCATCATCTATGAATCCAGACCCAACGTCACGATCGAAGCGTTTTCTCTTGCCTATAAAAGCGGCAATGCCATACTGCTGCGCGGCTCTGCCTCCGCGCTCAACTCGAACCGTGCGCTCGTGTCATGCATCAAGGCCGCGCTTGCGGACGTACAGGACGGCGTACCCGAGGCTGTGGAGCTGCTTGAAAGCACCGACCATGCGGACATAGACAGTATTCTGACCGCCGTAGGCGACATTGACGTGGCCCTGCCGCGCGGCGGCGCAAAGCTGATACAGACCGTCATAGACAAGGCCAAGGTGCCCGTGATTCAGACGGGCAGCGGCGTATGTCATCTGTACGTGGACAGCAGTGCGGATACCGCCATGGCATGTACGATCGCAGAGAACGCCAAGATACAGCGTCCCGGTGCATGCAACGCCATAGAAACCATTCTGGTGCACAAGGACAAGCTGACTTCCTTTCTGCCCGCGCTTGAGCAGAAACTTGCCGGACGCGTTGAGCTGCGCGCCGACGCCCGCTGTTATGACCTGCTGCAGCAGTCGGCGCTTTCTGCCGGCAGAACCTGCGTAAAGCATGCCGCCGACAGTGACTATGGTTTTGAGTTCCTGGACTTTATCTGTGCGGTAAAGGCGGTGGACTCGCTCGACGAGGCCATAGCATATATCAACACCCACAACACCAAACATTCCGAAACCATCGTCACCGAATGCCGCAGCAGCGCACGCACCTTCCAGTCACGCGTTGACGCGGCCTGCGTCTATGTGAACGCAAGCACGCGCTTTACCGACGGCGGTATGTTCGGATTCGGCGCGGAGCTTGGAATAAGCACGCAGAAACTTCACGCCCGCGGCCCCATGGGTATACAGGCGCTTACCACTACTAAATTCCTTATAGACGGAGACGGGCAGGTCAGATGACCGCGCACCGCAGGAGCAGCATCATGGAATCAACCGGCAGTATTTCTATTAAAGACACCATACAGGCGGCACGAAAAATTGTCATAAAAATCGGATCGAACACGCTGGCCAAGCAGGACGGCACCATCAACTATAATTTTCTGACCAGCATGGCCTCATCCTGCGCCTCGCTCATGAAGCAGGGCAAACAGATCGTAATCGTATCATCGGGCGCGCAGGTGGGCGGGCTTTCCACCATCAGCGGCTGGGCAAGACGCAAGGACACCCACTACCGGCAGGCGTTGTGCGCCATCGGACAGGTGGAGCTCATCGACAGCTGGCGCAAAGCGTTCAACGAGCACGGCCTGCATATCGGTCAGCTGCTGCTGACCCGCAATGATTTTGAGAATGACCACTGCTCGCTGAACATACGCAATACGCTGTTTACGCTTGTGGACGAAGGCGTTATTCCCATCATCAATGAAAACGATTCCGTGTCCATAGAAGAATTCAGCATCGGCGACAACGATAATCTGAGCGCGCTCACGGCGATCCTGTGGAGCGCGGATCTGCTTGTGCTGCTCAGTGACATAGACGGCGTATACACGGACAATCCGAAAACGAATCCGGATGCGCAGATCATTACGAGCGTGCCGGACGTACAGGAACTGCGCAAGCAGATCCGCATCGGCGACACCAACTCGTTCGGCACAGGCGGTATCGAAACAAAACTGCAGGCGGCAGAAAAAACGGCGGAATTCGGTATCCCCACCATTCTGACCAACGGCAGCAAAAAGGATATTATCACGTGTCTGGCAGACGGCAGCGCGCAGGCCACGTTGTTTCTGGCAGACCAGAACTGCCTGCGCCGTTTTCTCGGCGGTTCTCAGGCATAGCATCCGCGTACATACGGGAGGAACAGGTTTTTATGAAAAAGCTTTGTATTATTCTGGCAGCCTGTCTGATTGCAGCTGCGGCCCAGGCAAAGGTTTTTAAAGATCTTAACGACGCGATAGAATTCAGCACTGCAACGGTCAATGCATTTTCAGACGGCGACTATGAAGAGGCGATGAACACTCTTAAACCATATGCGCTTGTTTCCGACTCCAAAATTGACGCCATGATTGAGCAGACTAAACGCCAGTGGCCGGTCATTACCATAAACTATGGTCACAAACTGGATACTGAGCAGGTACGAAAAGAATCGCTGGGCAGCCATGTTATCCAGCTGACCTACATAGTGCGCTATCAGTACTGTCCGCTTTTGTTTAAAGTCATGCTCTATGAAAATGACGAAGGCTGGTATATCGCCGGCTTTAATTTTAGTGATAAGGTTTACGAGGTGTTTTAATGTGTATAGAAGATTTACAGAATTGTAAAGTCGGTTTTATCGGCTGCGGCTCCATGGGCGGCGCGCTTATCCGTGCCATGGCCCGGCAGATACCTGCGCAGAATATCATTATTTCTGCTGCCCATCCGGAGCACGCTCAGGAACTTGCGGCAGCTACAGGCTGTAAAGCGGCACGCTATAATAGTGAGGTGGCAAAAGAAGCTGACTATCTTTTTATTGCCGTTAAACCTGCTGTCTTTGGAGAAGTTGTGAATGGATTGTCATTCAAACGTGATGCCGTTGTTATTTCAATGGCTGCAGGAATTCCGCTTTATAAATTGAGAAATTTTAATCGTAGTGTAGTCCGTATTATGCCCAACATGCCTGCCGCTGTCGGGCAGGCAATGACCGCCATGTGCCATGAGTCCGTGAGCACGGACAAGATAGAATCCGTAAAAACCCTGCTTGAAACAGCCGGCAAAGTCGAAATTGTGCCTGAAAAGCTCATGGATTGTGTTACTGCCGTCAGCGGCTCAGGTCCGGCCTATGCCTTTATGTTTATTGAAGCGCTCGCGGACGCGGCGGTACAGTTCGGCATGCCGCGCAAGCAGGCCTATATCTACGCCGCCCAGACCGTCAAAGGCGCCGCTGCCATGGTGCTTGAGGACGGCAGATGCCCCGGCGAGCTGAAGGACGCCGTGTGCTCTCCGGCAGGCACCACCATTGAAGGTGTTGCCGCCCTTGAACAGTACGGTCTGCGCAACGCCGCCATGAAGGCGGTTGCCGCCGCCTACCATAAGTCGGCGGCGATGGGTGAAGAATAAAGAAAATCTCTATGAGGCGGCGGACAGCTCGTCCAGAATACCGGTGGCCAGCGTCACCGCGTTGTGCAGCTCCTGCCGCCACTCAGGTCCGGTACACCACAGCTCCGTTACATAGCGTCGCACATGCATATCCCAGCCCTTTTTCAGCAGCGGCTTGAACTGTACATGCCCGGTGCCGAACGGAATCTCCCGGTATTTGCCCGGCACCGTTTCTTTTATATGCAGTCCTACCATATGACCTTCGCCGTTCTGCAGGTCGGTCACCGCATCGGTGCCGTACAAGGCGGCGGCGTTCGATATGTTGCCCAGATCCGGGTAAATCATTAAGAACGGGGACGCAACCATATCTACATAAGTCCGTGCCTTTGCCACCGTGTCCATAAAGGGGGTTTCCATGGTCTCGAAGGCAAGCAGCACGCCTGCTTCGGCCGCCATATCAGCGCATCGTCTGAGGTTGTCGGTGAACCGCTTTACGGTCTCGGGCGTGGACTGCTCATAATACACGTCATAGCCCGCCAGCATGATCACCCGTATGCCAAGGTCCGAGGCCCAGCGCATGGCCTTCTGCATAATATCCATGCTTCTTTTTTCCACCGCCGGATCACTGCTGCCCAGCGGATATTTGCGGTGACCGCTCAGACACATGGAGCGTACCGGTATTCCGGCCACCTGCATGGTGTTCATAAAGAACATTTTTTCTGCTTCCGACATATCAAGCCGTGCAAGCTTTCCGTCGGTCTCATCAATGCTTATTTCTACAAAGTCATAGCCGAATTCCTTTGCTACCGCAAGCTTTTCGGCCCACGGCATGTCGGCAGGAACGGCTTTTTCATACATTCCAAGTTCGTATTTACGTGCCATTGATTTACTCCACGTTGTCCGGCCGGACAGTCAGCTGCGCCAGCCGGCGTTTTATGCGCAGGATATGGATGGGGCTCATGCTGAACTCCCGCAGGCCGCAGGCAAGCAGCTGTTCCGTAAAGTCGGTGTTGCCCGCCATTTCGCCGCACACATCCACAGGGATGCCCGCCTGACGTCCGCACCGGATTACATGTGCTATCAGATGCAGCACCGCCGGGTGGCTTTCAGAATACAGATCGGCTATGGCCTCGTTGCCGCGGTCCACCGCCAGCGTATACTGGGTCAGGTCATTGGTGCCGATGCTGAAGAACGCGGCTTCCTTTGCTAATTCAGCGGCCATAACCGCCGCGGCCGGCGTTTCGATCATTATGCCGAGCGGCACCTGCTCCGCCACGGGCACGCCGTCTTTTTTGCACTGCGCTATAACGTCCGCGATCATATCCTTTGCCTGCCGTATCTCTTCTTTTGAAATGATCATCGGCAGCATGATGCGTGCGTTGCCGTAGACTGCAGCACGGAGCAGCGCCCTGAGCTGGGTTTTAAATACCTCCGGGTTACGCAGGCAGTATCTGACCGCACGCAGGCCGAGGAACGGATTTTCTTCTTTGGCGATTGCAAGCGCAGAAATGTTCTTGTCGCCGCCTGCATCCAGCGTACGGAAAATAACCGGACGCCCCTCCATTTTTTCAAGTACCAGCTTATAGGAACGGAACTGCTCTTCTTCCGTAGGCAGCACAGCGCCGCCGTTTTTCATGAACAGGAATTCCGTTCTGAACAAACCGATGCCATCGGCTTTGTTTTCCAGTACACCGGGCACATCGTCCTCTGAGCCGATATTGGCGTACAGGGTGATATGCGTGCCGTCTTTGGTCAGCGCCTCTTTGTCCAGATAGGCAAGGCAGGCTTCTTTTTCTTCTTTTGCCTGATCCATACGCTCGGTATAGGCAGCCACCGTCTTTTCATCAGGTGCGCAGATCACTTTGCCGCAGCCGCCGTCAACCACGCACAGCTCGCCTTCGGCAAGCACATCGTAGATGTCCTTGATACCCGAGACCATGGGGATGCCAAGGCCTCTCGACAGGATTGCCGCGTGCGATGTCTTGCTGCCGGTTTCCACCAGAATTCCCTGCAGCAGGGAGGTGTCTATGGACTCCATGTCGGCAGGGCCCACTTCCTTTGCCGCAAGAATGAACGGCTCCTTGCGCTGCTGCAGCGCAAGCGAGCAGTCGTCCGCTCCGGATGACGCGGTTTTTATCATGCGGAATATCTGCTTGAAATCCTCCGCGCGTGCGCGCAGATAGGGGTCATCAAGCTCCAGCATGTCCTGAATATACTGCTTTGAAATCTCATACACCGCCGTGTCAAAGGAAACAAGGTTGTCCTTTATGTAGGACTCCATGTCCTTGCGCAGCTCCTCATCGGTAATGATCTCAAGGTAGCCTTCGAATATAGCGTAGGAATCATCGGAACCGTCTACTGAGCGGGCAAGCAGTTTTTTTACCTGCGCCTCAGTGCCTTTCAGCGCTTTATCCAGACGATCAAGCTCGCGGCAGATACAATCCTGCGCAACTGAAATGCAGTCACACTCCAGCGTTTCAACTTTATAGATGCATATTTGTCCGATGGCGTATCCTGCTGATACCGGCTTGCCAACTATGGTTCCCATTCTTCCTGCCTCTTATTCTGTAAGATTCTTTACAAACTCCACGAGGGCTGCCACGGCTTTTTCTTCGTCCTCGCCGTTTGCCTCAATGCAGATTTCATCTCCCTGAGAAATGCCTATCTTGAGTACTTTTACAATACTCTTTGCATTGGCGTCCTTGTCGCCTTTTTTCAGGGTTATGTCAGCTGTAAATGTTTTTGCCAGCTGCACGAACTGAGTACCCGGACGGGTGTGCAGTCCGGTTGCATTTGTTACTTTTACGGTTGCGTTTGTCATTTTTTCCTCCTAATTGTCCTGCACCATCAAAAGACCGTATACGCCGATGAGATGCCTTTCAGACTCCTTATTCTTCTGCTGATTCTACTTTATCCAGAATCGCCGCCAGCTCGGCCTCAGTTGAAGCCTTGCGCAATGCCTCCAGCGTTTCCTCGCTGTCAAACAGCATCATGGCGCTGATAATCACATTGTTGTTCAGATCCTCTTTGTCCTTGGCGCAGATACAGAGCACAATATCCACCGGGTCATTGTCAGGATTACCGAAGTTCACCGGCTTTTTCAGCGTCATAAGCGCAAATCCTGTTCCTATGGCGCCGGACTCCGGACGGGCATGGGGCATGGCGATTCCCGGAGCAATGACATAGTACGGCCCGTGCTCTTTTTTTATATCAATGACAGCCTGCGCATAACGTTCCTCTGCCACACCGGCCTTTACGAGCAGGCCTACGCCCTGGCGGATCGCATCGTCACAGTCGGCGGCCTCTGCGCCTAAAATCCATGCATGATTATTCAATATAAAATCTTTCAGTCCCATTCTGTCCCCCACATATGTAAAATACCTTCCGCAAAACCGGCGGCATTATTATCTGCTTTAGTAACATACCCGGCAGCCTGCTTGGCATCGTCCGTGCCGTTCGCCATACATACCGAATATCCTGCGGCCTTCATCATGCTGATGTCGTTGGTGGTATCACCGCACACGCACACCGCATCCATAGCTATCCCCAGATAGTCCGCAAGCCATACAACTGCGCTTCCCTTGCATGCACCTGCCGGTGTCAGATCAAGCACGTCCGCCATGGACGGCGCACAGGTTACCTGCGGAAATTCCTGCAAAAAATCGGACATGAGCCGCAGATCCTGTCCGTGCAGTTCCGTTATTAAAATCTTAACAATATCTTTCTGCAGCAGCTCCTGCCCGTCATGAATCTGTTCCATGACCACGGGGCCGCAGCCCTGCTGCGCGGCATACGTGTTGTACGCCTTGAACACTTCTATACGCCGGCTCACCGCCGAGTGATATACCGTGTCGGCCGTATAGGCCAGATAGTCAAGCCCGTGTTTCAAGCTGAATTCCGTCAGCGCAGCAAGCGTCTCACGATCAAAGCTTTCCGATTTGAGCACCCGTCCGGCGGCAGCATCGTATACAAGACTGCCGTTACAGCCGATTATCGGCACGGAAACATCGGCAAGCTTTACAAAAACCTGCGCCATGGATACCGGACGGCCGGTGCAGATAGTAAAACGCGCACCATGCGCTGCCGCGAACCGGACAGCGTCCAGATTCTTCTGCGGTATGCGTTTGCCGGAATCCAGCAACGTGCCGTCCAGATCGGAAACAATCAGCTTAATATCAGGCATAGCGTATCTTCCGACCGTTATACCGTCGCTTTTTTCTCAAGCTCCGCCACGTTGACTTCTTCAAGCTTTGCTTTGAGCGCCTTTTCATCCAGCAGATTCTTGAGCGTAATCAGCGCCACGCCTTTGGCGACAGCGTCCTTAAACGTGTCTTTCAGTGCTTCGGAGCACACAATCAGATGATACTGGGAAGCGGTGCTTTTTGCCTCGCCGGCATTGGTGTTTTTAACGTCTGCCGCAATTCCCATTTCTTTGAGCACTTTCTGGATCTTCATCTTGATCATCATGGAAGAACCCATACCGCTGCCGCATGCCGCTACAACTTTCAGCATATACAAACTCCTTCAGGAAATGTCAATTTTCCTTATGCTATAAAAACGCTGTCGGAACCTCAAAAAACGTACGCTTTTTGAGGTATCCTCGTGCAAAAGCCGCTCACGCGGCCCGCAGACAATACCGTCCGCAGGATACACTATATCCTGCGGGCGGTTCTTAACACTATGCTTTGAGCTACGCCTTCTTAACAGAATCGTAATCTTCAGCAACCTTGAAGTATGCTTCCTTGCGATATTTACCGAACCGGTATTCCAGCTGCGGAATAGCAAGCAGGAAGATGATACAGATTGCCACGCCCACATACTGCATGTTCTTCATAAGCAGACCGAACACAGGCCATACGGTATCCCAGTCAAAGTTACCGTGCCAGCCGCCGAACTTGGCCAGACCGAAGTACCATGCTGCGAACGCACCGCCGAGTACCTGCACGATACCAGAAATAAAGGTGACGATTACCGCCGCTTTAAGACCGCCCTTGCGGTTTGCAAACACTGCAAAGGTTGCGTTATCAAAGAATACGGGTACGAATCCGGTGATGATGAATACCGGGCTGCGGAACACGATCAGACCGATGATAGCAAGGAACTGACCGAATGCACCGAACAGGAAGCCGACCGTAACGGCGTTGGGATGGCCGAAACCGTAGGTTGCCGCACAGTCAACGGCAGGCATGGAGCCCGGAAGAATCTTAGAAGAAATACCCTGGAAGGACTCTGTAAGCTCTGCTACGAACAGGCGTACGCCAAGCTGCAGGATCTGCAGGTAAACGGCAAAGTTAAATGACTTTTCGATAATATAGAATACGAAACTCTGGCTCTTGCCGAAGCCCTTATCCAGCTCATGCATGGTCGCAGGACCAAGGATACACATAATGGCACCGAAGAACAGCGTCATCAGGATAGATGTTGCTACGATATTCTCGTTGAAGATTGAAAGAAAGCCGGGCAGCTTCAGATCTTCGATCTTTTTACCGCCGCTCTTTTTACCGATGCGTTCTGCAAGCTTATCGACAGCCCAGACACCGAACATCTGCTGATGGCCGACCGCAAAGTTGCCGCCGTCGGTCAGTTCCTGCGCAGCGTTCACCGTCATGTTGGAGGCAACAGCCCAGTAGGTACCCAGCAGCAGACCGAGCATCATAATGACGCCGGGATCCTTGAGACCTGGGAAGCACAGCAGAACCATCCACAGTGCGGTTGAGGACTGCTGAACCATGATATGACCCGTAATGAATACGGTGCGGACCTTGGTCAGTTTGCGGAGCAGAACAAGCAGCAGGTTCCAGATAAATGCAACAAGCAGAACCTGCATCATCATCGTAAATGAACGTCCGATTTCCTCTACCGCTTTCTGGGCGGCAGCCTGTCCGAAATACGGATCAATAACAGCAGCGTTCAGATTAAAACGCTGGTTCAAGCCTGCAAGAATCGGGCGGAAGTTACCTACCAGGCCGCCTGATGCTACGTTCAGGATCATATATCCGACCGTAGCCTTAATAAAACCTGCAATGGCCTCATACACCGGTTTCTTCAGCAGAAGATAACCGATCAATACGATCAAACCAACAAAGAATGCCGGTTTAGTAAGAATGTTGTTCTGGAAAAAACCCCAGACACCCATCACAATGTCCATTTTGTCCTCCTTTGAATAAAATGGTTACGTTTTTTATTCAGAAACTGTATACAATGCAATTTCATCTGTTTCTCTGTTTGCACAGAGAATACAATCTTTTCCGTTCCGGCTGAAATATAGCGCATTCGCCGGACCGCAGTCCGTATCAAGCATGTCGGCGGTATAGCCTGCCTTACCGTCAGCGCGCAGCGCAAGCAGGTTACGCGCACCTTTACGCCAGCCGATAATGGCGCAGGGCCGGCCGCCGATCGTACCGCTGCAGACGGCATGCAGGAATTCAATTTTTTCGGGATATTCGTAGACTTTTACGTACTGCCCGCCCTGCTTTTTCAGCACAGACAGCGTGTCGCCGTGGAACGGAGAAAGTACCACAAGCTCGCGCTCGCCGTCACCGTCCAGATCCATGAACAATGCGTCGGAAGCGGCCATATCGGACAGCTTTTCTTCGCTCCAGGTACCGTCCGCGCCGGGAGTGAATATAAAAATGCCGTTGTCCGCGCATACCAGCGCGCGCTCGCCGCCTTCGGTTTCACCGCAGATACGGCAGTATCCGTGGTTCTTGAGCATATTGTCCTTAATGACGTGCAGCTCGAGCTGATTATCATCATTAAAGCCGCTCAGATCCTCCGGCAGTTCCGCGGCATATACTTTGCCGGGAAAACGCCAGTCATCTTTATACTCGGCCTGAGTCTTTATCGTACAGGCAATCAGGTACCGTCTGCCGCCGCTCTGCAGAATATCAAAGCGGTGTACATACGGCAGCTTTACGAGCGTCCTGCGCTCCCAGCCGCCGGTACCCGGCGTTACTATCACAATGCTTGCGTCCGCACCATCATTGGGCGAATAAAACTTGTGTGTGGCCAGAAACTGTCCGTCCGTGCCTGGTACCTGTACCATGGACATAACGCCGCCCGGCTCCGTCCATACCGTATCCAGCTCCTTGCCGTCAGCATCAAACAGAATACAGCGGTCCACCTTTTCAGCAGCAACCAGATAGCAGTCAGATCCCCGATAATTCAGCGGAGCAACGGAGTAGCATTTGGTAAGCTTTGCAAGCACTTTTTTATCTACGCGCATAACACAATTCTCCGTATATTACAGGCAGGAACGGAACGGAATGTTCTGGGGATGCTCAAAGCAGTCCTCAAATCCGCGGCGGTGATGATAGTACATCTTGCCCTTATCCTGCGGATACACATACTTGCCGCCCACCTGCCAGAAGAACGGGTGGAACGTATATTCATTGCGGTCTTTCTTGAAGTCCCACAAAAGGCGGATTTCTTCGCAGTCAGCCTGGAAGTTTGTCCACACGTCCCAGTGAATGGGGACAACAACCTTACACCGCAGGTTTTCGGCCATACGCAGTACATCTACAGACGTCATTTTGTCCTGCATGCCCACCGGGTTTTCGCCGAATGAACCGAAGGCCACGTCCACGTCATAGTCCTTGCCGTGTTTGGCAAAATAGATTGAAAAATGAGAGTCACCGGAATGGTAGATGTTGCCGCCCGGCGTTTTGAGCAGGTAGTTCACGGCCTTTTCGTCCATATCGTCAGGACATTTGCCCGTCAGCTCCTCGCGGTCGGTTCCGGTAGAATCAGTAGTGACAATACAAGTGCGGTCAAAGCTGTCCAGACAGACAATCTCCACGTCCTTCAGTTTAATCACGTCGCCCGGCTTTACCGTGCGGCAGCGCTCTTCAGGCACACCCCACTTTACCCAGGTCTCAACGGACTTTTTGGGACCGATGAACGGAACCGGAATCTCCTTTCCATTTTCGTCAGTCGTGGTCATGCCGCTCTGAATAACATGGGCCGCCCACTCCGCCGACATATGATCCTGATGATAATGGGTGGCAAGCACCGCATCCACCTGCTTAAACGCAAAAGGATCGATGACGAACGGCACGTTGCGCAGGTTCGGCTGCATGAGGCGTGCGCCGCACATATTGGCCATCTGATGGCCCGGAGCCATCTGACCATTACCGTGGGTACGCTTGCCGTTGCCGCACCACAAATCAACCGTAATGTTCGCGCCGCCGGGAGTCTTGAACCAGATGCCTGTGCAGCCGAGCCACCACATGGCCACCTGACCAGGCGGCACCACTTCGTTTTCAATATCCTCTACAAGCCAGGTGCCCCACTCGGGAAAGGTATTCTGAATCCATTTGTCCCGGGTCATCTCTGATATTTTACTCATATATCTTCTTCCTCCAATCGAACACTTTTACGCTGTTTTTTCTGTTTTATATGAACTCTTTTTGACAATTCGTTCATATAATAAAAGTATAGGGGCTGTTTTATGATTTGTCAAAGAAATTTATGCATTATTCATGCATTTTTCCAATCATAAGAAGCATGATATGAACTATTAAAGAATTAAAAGCACAATATACATCACTTTAAAGCTCTTTATGCACAAACCATACATTCATATGTACGGTTCATGAACAAAAAATGAGACTATATTCAAAAAGGATTACTTTTAGCAGCCTGACGGTATCAGGCAGGAACGATTCCCTGCAGTACAGTCACATCAGCAGGCAGCGCGCTGAGCACCACCGGATCTGCCAGAGAATCAGTAACAATATGGGTTATTTGTTTTACATCAGCGATAATAAAGTTGTTGAGCGCACCGATCTTTGTATGATCCGCCAGTATCACCGCATCGCCTTTCGTGTGCTCCAGCATGAGCGTATTGATCATTGTTTCCTGCAGTACGGCCGTACTGATACGGCCGTCGGCAGTAATACCGCTCACACCGATAAAGCATTTGTCAGCCTGCATCTTCTTTATAGTGGACAAAGCAAAATCCCCTACCAGTGAATACTTTCCGCTGCTTATCTCGCCGCCGGTAAGGATGATGGATACCATGGGATCGTGAGGCACGTTGAGCGCATTGCCGTTATTGGTGATGATCGTAACGCGTTTATGAGTAATATAGTCCAGCAGCGCAAGCGCGGTGCGGCTGCTGTTTATAAAGATCGTATCGCCGTCCTCAACAAGCTCTGCCGCACGCTGTGCCACGATTCTGCGGTACAGGGCTGTATCGTCACCTTCCGAAGCGGCTCCCAACTTATTGGAAGGATCTTCCGCGATAGTGCCTTCGATCAGCGAAGCTCCGCCATAAAACCGTTTTACAAAGCCCTGCTTTTCAAACCGCTCAAGATCACGCCGAATAGTCAACGGAGACACATTGAGCTTACGCGCCAGAATTTCAACCGAAACAGTCTTATCATCCTTGAGCTTCTGCAGAATCACCTGCTGACGCTTTGTAATGACACCACGCTTATTTTTCACGGACTTTTGCCTCCTAATGTTCATAATAACACATTTTTATCATATACAACAGTAGCAATGGTCATTTTTATGAACTTTTTTTAATAAAACTCTGAAATCGCACTAAAAACATTCATAAAAAAAAGGGCACCGCCCTACATGCAGGACGGTGCCCTTATACCGCGGCCGTATGCAGGAATACCTGCAACACAGCCGCTCAGACAGGGTTTCAGATACCCTTAGTTGTCAGCCTTGATCGCGTTAGCAGCGGTGCGGCCTGATACAAAGATCTCAACGATTGCGTTGCCGCCAAGGCGGTTGCCACCATGGAATCCACCGGTAACCTCACCAGCAGCATACAGACCCTTAATGATCTGGCCGTTCTTGTCAAGTACATGGCGTTTAACATCTACACGCAGACCACCCATTGTGTGATGTGTTGAAGGAGCCATAATTCTGATCTTAAGCGGAACACCTGCCAGCTTGTAAGAAGAAAGGTCATAAGAACCATCAGCCTTCTTTGTAGCTTCACCGATAATGTGTGTCCAACCGGTCTTGGGGATCGGCAGGCTGGTTTCTTTTCCGCTGATAAGAGCCTTATCATAATCTTCAATTTCTTTGATCACAACATTAGCATCGCACTTAAATCCAAGTTCTTTGAACAAAGCATCAAACTGGTCAATTGTACGCTCATACTGTCTCCACGGTACATCGGTTTTCCAAGCTTCTGTTCCCGGTGTTCCGTAAGGATACGGTCCCTGGATCGGTACCTTGCTGTTTGCGATTTCAATGAATACACCCTGTGTACCATTGCGTTCAATACCATTGTCAAACTCTTTAAGAGAAAGAACGTCGCGCTCGCTGGTTTCGTTTACAAAACGTTTACCAGTTGTCGGGTTAATGTAAACAGAGTAGTTTCCACCACCGAATGCGAGCTGACCGTTGTCAATCCAAGAAATCGGCATAAGCTGAGCAAAGTCAAGTCCTGTTGTAGCAGCACCAACTTTTTCACCCATTGTGATACCGTCACCCTGCATTGTTGAGCGGTTTGTAGTCTGTGTTCTTGCAGTGATTTTGCCAGGCTTCCAGTAGTCATTGGTTTCCATAACCTTTGCAACATTGGCAGCATAACCACCGGTTGAAAGAACAACACCCTTCTTAGCATGAGCGGTTACCGGAGTACCGTCATACATAACGGCCTTAACACCAGTTACTCTGCCGTTTTCTACGATAAGCTCTTTAGCATCGGTACGGCGAAGGATCTTGTTGTCTTTTGCAGTAGGACTGGTCTCAATAAGAGTCTTAAGCGGCGGGTTGAAGTAGGTTCCCCACTGGAATGCAGTCGGGCCCTTCTTAAGATAGTCATTCTCGCGGTTCCACAAAGCACCAACGATCGTGGGCTGCTGATCATCTACGAATGCAGATCCCTGCTCAACGAGCCAGCGCTTCAGATCCTGACCGTCGCGGATGAACTGGCATACCAGGTCATAGTCGCCGTAGATCCACTTGGTGAATTCTACATTCGGGCGCAGACCGCCGTAGTATGTCTGGAAGATGTGCAGGTTAACTGTAGAGAACAGAGTAAGCAGAGATTCATTCTTACCTTTCTTCAGCTGAGGTTCTGCCCATGCCAGATAGTCTTTGATTTCTTTCTTAAGTTCGCGGAGCACAGGCAGGTATTCCTGATGCACACCGTGGGTAGAAAGGCGCTCAATATCACCGGCTTCAAACCAGTCTTTTGCACCAGTTCCGTCAAACGGTTTTTCACTCCAGTTAAGGATGGTTTTCAGAACAGAGATGTTACCGTTGGCCATCTTAACCTTGTTGAATTCTTTACCATTGTATGTACCGGTTGTTGCATCCGGTCTGTCCTTTTCCCAGCAGAGGTAGGGCATTACAGACTGATACTGACCGCCGGAAACAAGCGTGTTACCGCCGATTTCAGCATTCTTTTCGATAACCAGAACGGTGTCACCGTTCTGAGCAGCCTGAGCGGCAGCAGCAATACCGGCACCACCGGCACCGACTACAACCACGTCATAGGTTCCTTCAATCGGAGCCTGAGCCGCATGAACAACCTTGTTTTTCTTAAAGTCATCGATGCTTGAAACACCGGCCTTACCGGCTGCATCATTCAGAGCGTTGCGTACAGCCAGAGAAGTGAAGGTTGCGCCAGAAACGATATCAACGCCAGAACCGTTGGCTTCCTTAGCATCTTTGAACATAATGTCATATGCAGGATCACCGACGTGTGCGGTTTCTTTTGAAGCTTTTACCTTAATATCAGTAATAGCCTTGTCGCTGAAAGTAACTTCCAGCGTTACAGGACCGTTCATACCGGCAGCAGTACCTTCATAGGTACCCGGTGTTTTGTAAGTAACAGCAACATTTTTATGAGCAGCAGCTGCAGCACCAGTATCAGCGGCACCACCCTGAGCAAGAGCTGCTTTAGCGGCTTCGATAATCGCCTTTGAGGTGATCGTCGCGCCGGAAATTGTATCCACATTGGCAGACTGGGCTTTTACGATAGCCGCAGGAATGTCTTTGATTGCGGCATCTGAGATGCCGGGAGTTTCTTCATGCTTAGAAACTTCAACTGATTTAATCTTGCTGGAAGTAAGCGTTACGGAGACCGTTACATCGCCGTTCCGACCTTTTGCGGTTCCGGTGTACGTACCCGCCTTGAACGAAGCCTTGCCGCCGCAGGATGTCAGCGACAGCAAAATGGCTGCACCAGCTGCCAAGGCAGCAATCGGTGTACTATTTTTTTTCATATAACCCCCTGTAATTTTTGTATATGAATTCAAAAAATATAGTAACGCAATATTAGAAAATGCACAAGTTAAAATAGTTTTAGCAATGCAGCTTTTAGAGTTTCAGGCGTGCTGACGCCTAATAATAGGAAATAATATATCGTCCGACCGGCACAAAGCCTGCTTTATAATAGAGGGAATAGGCGGCAGTATTTGTTTCACGTACGAACAGCACGCAGCTCAGTCCCGCAGCCGTCAGATTGTTCACCGCAGTACATACCGCAGCATACCCAAAGCCGTGCCGTCGGTATTCAGGCAGCGTATACACGCCGCCGAGCTGTCCCACAGCATACCCCTGCGCATTTACCGCCGACTTGGCAACGAACCGAAAAAAGCCGTCCTGCCTGCCGCGTATCGCGAACAGCACCTTTTTGCGCAGCTGCTGCACAAGCTTTGCCCGTGCCACCGCTGCGTCATACCCCTGGTCAGACTGCAGTACATCCTCTTTTTCAAACCCTTCCTCCAGCACCAGCAGCTCCGGCAGATCATCGTCTGCGCAGCGCAGCGCCGTATACATAGGCGGCAGCGCAGGAACCGCCAGCGGTCCCAGCCGCTTGTCACGCTCCATAAGGTAATACCGGTTTATTTGCTCAGGGGACAGCTGCCGCTCGCTGGCAAAAAAACGCATAAAATATACAGCGCCGGTCTCCTCGCCGTTCACACAAAACAGCTCCCGGTGCGCGAACAGGCGGCGCAGGAAAGGCGTATACGAAGGATATTCCGATGTAAAAGGCAGGCAGAACAGCACTACCCCGCCCTTGGAGCACGACACCACGCCCCGCACGCTGCCGTTCTGCACGAACGCCGCCTGCAGCACATCACGCCTCCTGCTTCGGAACGAATCCACCAAAGAAGCGCAGCTGCGCTCATGCATCCGCAGAAATGCGGCGCAGGGCTCAGCAAGCGAACTGTCAATCTCACAAAACTCCACAAGATGCCTCTAGATAGAAACAGTATGCAGCCACTTGCCCGAGCGCAGCCGTACGATTCCGCATATCGTCTTTAAAACCTGCTCCACCAGCAGACAGGCATACACCTGCCAAGCCTGCCATCCGAGCACAAACGCCGCGAACGCACCGAGCGGAATGGCGATGCCCCACATCCACACCAGATCTATCACCGCCGCAAACCGGGTGTCACCGCCGGAGCGGCACACGCCCACAATCATGCACATATTAAACGCATTGAACGGATAGCTGCACATAAGCGTAAGCAGCATGGCCTTGGCCATGTCCAGAATCTCAGGCTCAACCTTGAACAAACGCGGCAGCAGATTTGCGAGCGGGATCAGCAGCAGCGCAAAAAACACTGCCGCACAAGGCATGAACCACGCAAAGCGGTTCGCATATGCCCGCGATTCTTCTATTTTGCTAGCACCGATACGCTTGCCGATCAGAATAGCCGCCGCATTACCTACGCCGATAAAGAACACCCACGTAAGCTGCGACACCGTACTGATTATATTGAACGCTGCTATGGAGGCGGTGCCCATGTGGGAAAAAATAGAATTTTCAATAGTGACGCCGGCACCCCACAGCGTTTCATTCAGGATGACCGGCAGCGAAACCTTACAAAATCTAAAAACATGGAACCGGTTGAACGCAACATAGCGGCGAATCGGAGCGGCGGTCTCATAACCATGGGCATAAGCATAGCCGACCAGTATTATAAGCTCCACTGCACGCGATATGATCGTGGCCAGAGCGGCGCCGCGGACACCCATGTGCGGAATGACGAGCCACGGACCGTCCGCCGGCCCGACGGACGCACCGAAAATCAGCAGGTAGTTGCATACTACGTTCACGCCGAACGCAATGACCGTCGTAATCATGGGCAGCCGCACATGCTCGGTGCTGCGCAGCGAAAACTGATACACAAATCCCACGGCCATAAACAGGTAAGAAAAACCTACGATCCGCAGGTATCCGGCGCCGCTGGCTATAACCGCCGCATCATCGGAATATAAAGCGATAAGCACCGCAGGGAAAAAAATCGCGCCCACAGAAAACAGCAGCGCCGTAGCAAGCGCCATGCTGAACATAATGCCCATGACCCGATGAATGCCGTCTATATCATGCTTTCCCCAGTACTGCGCAATAAAGATGGACCCCCCGCTGGAAATTCCGAAGAGCACCATATTCAGCATAAAGAATATCTGATTTCCGAGTCCTACACCCGCTATTTCGACGGAACCAAGCTGGCCCACCATAATGGTGTCCAGCATGTTCACAAAGGTCATCATCAGCTGCTGGATGATAATAGGAATAGCGATAATAAAAAGATTCTTGTAAAACCCGGGAAGCGACTTTGACTGTATCCGCATATCACTCCGTACGGGTTTTAGTTTCTGAAGCTGTGGATAGGCGCGGGAATCCTGCCGCCGCGGTTGATAAAGTCAGCGCAGCCGAAGGTATTCACCTCGATAATCGGCGCACCGCCGAGCAGTCCGCCGAATTCGGCCCATTCTCCCACCTTTTTGCCGGGCACAGGAATAACACGCACGGCGGTAGTCTTATTATTCACCATACCGATCGCCAGCTCGTCCGCCATAATGCCGCTTATCGTAGTGGCAGGCGTATCGCCGGGAATAGCGATCATATCAAGGCCGACCGAACACACCGTAGTCATGGCCTCAAGCTTTTCAAGCGTAATAGAATGCTGCTTCACTGCATTGATCATGCCTTCGTCCTCTGAAACCGGAATGAACGCACCGGAAAGGCCGCCTACGCTCGTACTGGCCATGACGCCGCCTTTCTTTATCATATCGGTAAGCATGGCAAGCGCCGCCGTAGTTCCGGGCGCCCCCGCTCCCTCAAGCCCGCATTCCTCAAGAATACGCGCCACGGAATCACCTACTGCCGGAGTAGGCGCAAGAGAAAGATCAAGAATACCGAAATTCACGCCGAGCCGTTTTGCTGCCTCCGTACCCACCAGCTGCCCCATGCGGGACACCTTAAATGCCATACGTTTAATGCCGTCAGCAAGCACATCGATGGGCTGGCCGCGGTATTCTTTAGCGGCCGCAAGGATAACGCCGGGGCCGCTCACACCGACGGACAGCACCGCGTCTCCTTCGCCAGGACCGTGGAACGCGCCGGCCATAAACGGATTGTCCTCAGGCGCATTGCAGAACACCACCAGCTTGGCACAGCCGATGCCGTCCCTGTCCTTGGTACGTTCGGCAGTCTCTTTAACAATCTGCCCCATGCGTTTTACGGCATCCATATTAATGCCGTTCTTGGTGGTACCAAGATTTATAGAAGAACAAACGCGGTCAGTCACCGTCAGTGCTTCGGGAATCGAAGAAATGAGCACCTCATCCCCTTTAGTCATACCCTTCTGCACGAGCGCAGAAAAACCGCCTACAAAATCTACATTAAGCTCTTTGGCAATGGAATCAAGCACCACCGCCCATTCTACATAAGACGCTTCACCGCTCGGCTCCGCCACCAGCGAAATAGGCGTTACCGCAATACGCTTGTTGATGATGGGCACTCCGAATTCAGTCTCTATATCATGACCTACCTTCACCAGATTGCCCGCATAACGCATGATTTTATCGTACATGCGCTGGCGGCTCTTTTTGCCGTCGGCACAAGCGCAGTCGCGCAAAGAAATGCCCATAGTGATAGCCCGGACATCGAGCTTCTGGCGCATAAACATATTAACCGTTTCTTGAATTTCAACAGGCGAAAACATCATAATACGGTAACTATAGTCTATACAGGCACGTAGCACAAGAGCACGCAGCGCGCATGCGTATAGGTACGTATACGTCAGAGAACGGAGTGTGTGCGCCGCTGGAAAATCGTGTCTGCCACATGGACGCCGGATGCCGCGCTCTGGCTCAGAGAATGGGTCCAGCCGGAACCGTCACCGATGATGAACAGTCCCGGATACGCATGGCTTTCCAGATTCTCCGTTACATCTACTTCCATATTATAGAACTTAACTTCCACACCATACAGCAGCGTGTCGTCATTCGCCGTGCCGGGCGCGATCTTGTCCAGCGCGTATATCATTTCGATAATATTGTCCAGAATACGTTTAGGCAGTACCAGTCCCAGATCACCCGGCTCTGCCTGCAGCGTAGGAATGACCGTACTGTTTTCGATTCTGGATTTGGTTGAGCGTTTGCCGCGCACCAGATCGCCGAACCGCTGGACAATGACGCCTCCACCAAGCATGTTCGACAGCTTTACAATGGACTCGCCGTATTCGTTTGAATTGTTGAACGGCTGCGTAAAATGCTTACTGCACAGCAGAGCAAAATTGGTATTATTTGTCTTAAGCGATTCGTCCTCATAGCTGTGACCGTTCACCGTTATATAGCCGTCCACATTCTCCGTCACCACGGCTCCGCGCGGATTCATACAAAAGGTGCGTACGTTGTCCTCATATGTCTTTGTCTTATAGACGATCTTTGACTCATACAGCTCGTCGGTAATGTGGCTGAACACTTCCTCGGGCAGCTCCACGCGCACTCCGATGTCAACGCGGTTCGATATGGTGCTGATTCCCAGCTCCGCGCACACCTGGCCGAGCCACTTCGAGCCGGAGCGGCCGGCTGACACGATCACATTATTCGACTGCCAGCATGCGTCATCAGACCGCACGACATATGCGCCGCCGTCAGCAGCCCCCTGCGCGGAGGCAGCCGGCTCTATGGCGGTGACACGAGTCTCAAAATAAAAGTCAACGCCCGAATTGCACAGCAGCTGATACAAATCCTGCATGACAATCTGCCCCAGATCCGTACCGAGGTGCCTGATCTCTGCATCAAGCAGATGCAGATTGTTCTGCGTGCAGAGTTTTTTAAACTGTGAGTTGCGGGTAGAAAAAAGCTTAGGAACTGCTATGTCCCGCTTGGCGAGCACATCCTTGTTGATGCGGTCCACATACTGCATAAGCTCAAGCGCTTTTGGTTTGCCAACTTTTTCCCAGAGCGTGCCGCCGAAATCATTCGTTATGGGAAATTTAAAATCGCTTACCGCACCGCATCCGCCGAATCCTTCGGTAATAGCACAGATTTTACAGCCGATGCACTTTATATTCTTTTCCTTTGAGGGGCAGTGCCGCTCGGACAGTTTTTTTCCTTTTTCAATGATTGCGATTCTGAGCGGGTGCCCGCTGTTCCGGGCATGCTCGGCCAGTCTGCAGGCGGCATAAATCCCGCCCGGCCCCGCACCAATGATGATGGCATCATAGCCGCTGTAGGTTTTAGTCATGTTCATTCCCTGCCTGTTACAATTATTTTTTTGCAATATCCAGCTGTAGAAATCTTATCTCAACTATTTTAGATTCTGTAAGAATAGCAGAATTAATCATATCCAAAATTTCTAATCGTATAGAATCTTCATACTCGGGACTTAATTTTTCACTTGGCTTTAATGCAAAATATGCTTTTAGAAAATCTTTTATTTCTATTCTTTTTTCCGAAAGCTCTGTCGCAACAATTTTATCACCCTTTTCATATCCAATAGCAATATCTACAAAAACAATTGCATTATCAGTTGTTGCTGTTCTTATTGCTCCAAGAGTTGCATACCAATCAAGCGTTTCCCTCTTAACATCATTTTCTGCCGGAGGAATATGAAGTGACATTTTTTCCGAGCCGGCATAAGAAAAGAATATAACGGGTATTAACAGTATAAAAACAAATTTTTTCATTTCCGCTCCTCAGCGCCCCGGATGCGCGTTGTCAGACGATATTATTACACGTAATCAATGATTCAACCATTCCCGGAACAGAATTCAAATACAGTGTTTCTTGTATTGCGTTCCAGTCATCTTCACCGACAAGGACAGCATTTTTTCCTTTTGAATTAGTGAGAGTTAAAGGCTGTGAATTGTCATTTACAAAAGCCATGATTTTAAAAAGATTTGCACAGGCTTTGGTTGCATTCATTGCTTTCATAATCTATCTCCATTTATGTCCATTATAATGTACATTACAAAAAAACAAGAAGCCTGAATACTTGCTTTTTTGATCAGCAAAAAACAGATACTGCATTATTTTCAATAGTTATTGCAATTTCTGATATCGGGCGGACTTTCTGCTTTTTCACACCTCTGTTCAGTACATGCGTGTAAATCAAGGGTGTTTGTACATCACTGTGACCTAAAAGTTCCTGCACTGTTCGCAAATCGCAGCCATTTTCAAGCAGGTGCGTTGCGAATGAGTGTCGGAAAGTATGGCAGCTTGCGTTTTTAAAGATTCCGACTTCGCCACTTTTAGTGCAGCATCATCCGTGGAAACGTGCACCGGCGCGCTTACAGCGCCGGCTCGTGACATGAGCCGCGGTCCGGGTGCATGGGGCAGACATTGTTCACAAGATTACGGAAATCACGGTACTGGCGCCCGCAGAATCTGCAGGTGTACACAGGCTTTTCGCCGCCTTCGTACATGATATGATGTGCGAGCACAGGTCCTTTGGGGCAGTTGTTTATCATAAGGTCGCGGGCATTTGAATACGACATGCCGCAGCGGATGCAGTAATAGCGCCCGCAGCCCCCAGACCCGACCTTGGTCGGGACAAAATGGTGGCTGACGCAACATCACTACAGGATGTCGCCTCCCGCCACCTCCTGTATGCGGTATAACTATAGCGTGCCGTCCGGTTTTGTGTAAGATTTGTGACGGCAGGACTGCAAAGAAAACGGCTCCGGGCAGCGTTTCCGCACATCCCGGAGCCGGAGCAGTTTATGCCCTGCCACAGCTTTCAGCAGCGCGCAGCACTATTCGATCATCACAATGTCTGAGACTACTTCACGCGCAGTTTTACGCAGTGTTCCGGTGCCGCTAATAAATGACCGCAGGATAATACGGTACTCCATGCCGGAGACAGCCGATTCCGGCAGGAAGAATTCCACATGGGTCTTCGTGTTCTGCGTAACGGCAGTACACGGAATCCAGCGGGATTCATCAGCTGCCGGCTGCTGCTTTTCGTCAAGCGGACACAGGAAGATGCCGCTTCCGTCGCCGCCCAGCTTGAGCCGCTTTCCGGTAATCAGCACCGTTTTGCCCGCAGTCAGTACACCGTCCGTACTGCCGGTGTACTGGTCGGTGACCGATGTGATGACAGCCGTGGTGTTGCTCATCACAACATCATTCACGCCTACTTCTGCCGCCGCCTGCTGCGTCAGCCTGCTGGGAGTGAATTTCGCTGTAAGCGGCTGCTTTTCATCGGCAATAAAGGACGCGTCTTCAAACTTACCGTTGGGCATCAGGTACAGGGTGCCCAGATCCAGTACGTTCACCGCTTCGCCGCTTCTCAGCGCCTGCAGGACCTCTTCCTTGAGAAATCCTGCAATCTGCTGCACCGCAAGCTCATTGGTTCCCGCCTTGCGCTGCTGTATGCGGGCAATGAGCGTATTCGTGTCAATTGTCCGCCGTTCAAAACGACCGTAATATCCATCGTTTCCATTGAGAAGGTGGTTCTCATACAGAACGATCTTCCCGTATTTTACGGAATCCGAAAAATTTGTATTCAAAGCTTCTGCCATATAGTATACTCCTTATGAAGGGGCCGCCGTTTATCGGCGGCCGTTTGTCCGCCCCGCACGGTTCCGCTCCCCTGCGGTCTGTACCGTGCGCGGGCATTTTTTATGCTGATCGCTCCGCCTGTTTTCAGCGGATACAATATCCGACTTCCCGCTGTGCCCTGTTTCTGAGTGCTATCCGAATGGTTTCATTGCGTCACCTCCGTATGCATACAGCATACTACGGAATCAGAGCCTCGGATCGTTCACAATCTGCACCAATTTTGCAGCAGAATGTGAACGGCACAAACCGGTAAAACTGTGCTTATCTCCGGCGGCCTGCCGCAGCCCTTCTGCCGTTATCTGCGGTAAGCATACTACGGAATCCCTGCTGCCGGTTGTTTAATAAATTCACTGAATTCACCGAATTTTTTAAACAACTCAAAAACCGGAGCTGTGGTACAATAGCGGATGTTTTTCTGTCTGATCGGTATCACGTACCCGGCATGCGCCTGCCGGGTACAAGACATGCACCTGACCGAGAGCAAGGCAGTCACCTGTCCGAAAGCAGGACAGACACCTGCCCGAAAGCAAGGCCATCACCTGCCCGAAAGCAGGACAGACACCTGTCCGAAAGCAAGGCCATCACCTGCCCGAAAGCAGGACAGACACCTGTCCGAAAGCGAGACGTGCCACCGGTTCCGGCTGCTTCTGCCGTATACGGAAGTCGTTGATTATTCTGCTATTTTGATTATACTTTCAGTATTATGAATGACCCTTTTGCTACGGTTCTTCCGCCGTTCATGCACTTTGCGCAGGTATATGGTGCGCAGATCGTATTTCTTTTCGGACTGACAATGTTTTTCGGCGCCATCGGCGGCCGTCTGTTTCAGAAACTGCATATTCCGCAGGTTGTCGGCTATATCGTCATCGGTATTATTATCGGATCCTCAGGTCTGCGCGTACTGGAACCGCAGACTGTGGCGGCGCTGAATCCTATAAGCACCGTCGCGCTTTCTTTGATCGGTATTCTTATCGGCGCGGAGCTTAAGCTGGACGTGCTGAAAAAATACGGCAGGCAGTTCATCAGTATCCTGCTGTTCGAGTCGATCGTTCCGTTCTTTATCGTAGGCATCCTTATCACGGTGATAACGTATGCCGTAACCAAAAACTACCCTATGTCCGTTTCTCTGGGTCTGCTGCTCGGAGCCATCTGCTCGGCCACCGCACCTGCGGCAACCACCGACGTGCTCGTTGAGTACCGTACCAAAGGCCCGCTCACCACCACTACCTACGGCATTGTTGCCATGGACGATGCGGTGGCGCTCATACTGTACGCCATGGCAAGCACTATCGTGGCGCCCCTGCTCGGCGGGCATGTGGCATCGGTGAGCAGCCAGATCATTGCCATCATAAAAGATATTTTCGGTTCCATTATCATAGGATCACTGTTCGGCATGCTGCTTTCATTCACGATCAGAAACCTTATGCATGACGAAGGCCGGATTCTGTCTTTTTCGCTCGGCGCGCTGTTTTTGTCCACGGGCGTCTGTGAAATGCTCGGTCTGGATCATATACTGGCCGCCATGTCCATCGGCTTTTTTATGATCAATTTCGCTCCCGCCAAAACACGCCCGGTATTCGCGATCATCTCTAAATTCACGCCGCCGGTGTACGTACTGTTCTTTGTGCTTGTAGGCGCCAAACTCAATATTTGGATTATCTCCCCGTTCCTGGCACTGCTGGCCGTCATCTATGTGGCAGGCCGCACGTTCGGAAAGGCGCTCGGCTCCTGGTTCGGTGCAAAGATTACGAACGCACCGGTTACCGTACAAAAATACTTGAAATACTGCCTGCTCAGCCAGGCCGGCGTTGCCATCGGTCTTTCCATAGCGGCGGGCAATGACTTTCAGGACAGCGTGGGGCCGCAGATCATGCTCATCATCACAGCCACTACGTTCATTGTGCAGCTGCTCGGTCCGGTATGCGTAAAATACGGCGTGACAAAAGCCGGTGAAGTTGGTCTCAATGTAACTGAAGCTGACATAAAAAAGAATACCACCGTCAACGATGTACGATGGGGCAACATGCGTATCTGCGATGAACATTCACCCGCCATTGTGAATGAAAACGACACCACCATTACAATTATGGATTCGTTCTCGCACCAGCAGAATCTGAACTATGCGGTGCGCGGTACCGACGGCAAGTTGTCGGGCGTTATTTCTCTGGAGCACTTAAAGGAAGTAATGCAGATGGGTGAATTCGCGGACTCTCTGCTCGCGCTCGACATTATGGATCCGGTATCAGCCACCTGCAAGGCGGACATGACGCTGCCCGACGCATATAAACTGTTTGAAGAATACGATACGGACGCCATTCCGATTGTCAACGCGGACATGCAGCCGCAGGGCATGCTTGAGCGCTTTACCGCAGACCACTACCTGCACACAAGGATTCTGGAGCTGAACCGCAAGCTCAAGCAGCTGGGCTGACAACGGCCGCACTGACGGCTTTTGAGCATCCCCGCCGCTTAAAAGCTGTCAGTCTTCCACCTGCAGATAATTCCACACTTCAGGATCTTCCTGCCCCATGGACCAGAACGCTATGCGCTGCACGCCCATGTCCTTATACATGCGCGCGCGCTGGATTACTGAATATGCGTCGTCAAACCACACGGATACATGCGCGGTCACATCGTACTCGCACCACGGCACGCCGTCCCGGCGTTCTACTTTTACCACATTGTTTTCTGTCAGCACATCGTTAAGCACCGGAAACCGGTATGCTCTGTTCAGCTTGGGCTCAACCCAGCTGCGGCCGTAGAACGGAAGGCCCATCACAAGCTTTTCGGCAGGTACCTGCGACAGCGCGTACTCCGCCACCCGGCGGCACCAGTCCATGGAAGCAACCTCGCCCGGTGCGCTCGTAGACCAGTGCTCATCATAGGCCATAACCATAATGCTGTCCGCAATCTCCGAAATCTTTTTATACGGATATACATCATTCTGCAGCTCACGGACACGGGCCTTTACGCATACACGCAGCTTTTTATTTCCGAGCTTCTTTTTCAGATGCGTAAGGAATTCCAGAAAATGCCGGCCGTCCTTGCCCGGAATGTATTCATAATCAACATCAAGCCCGTCATACGGTTCCGTCGCGGCCACCAGCTCCTGTATGAGCGGACCACGCAGCTTGAACTGCGGATCAAGCACAAAATGAGACAGGCTCATGCTCTGGCAGGTTGCCACCAGATATACGGGCCGCTGCAGATCGGGCAGCTTTTTGCGTACAGGAACCCGCAGCAGCGAGCCGTAGGTTCCCACTTCCGTACCAAAATAGGCAAGCGATGAAAACGGAGCGTCCACATTCAGCCATTTTTCATAGCCTTCCATCAGATATACATAGATTTCTTTAAACGTGAGCGGTTCTTCGGCAGCAGGGGTACGCTCATAGGCATACATCAGCTGCTGCGGCGACTCAGGGACCACGGCCTGCGGAGCAGCAGCCGAGTCAGTACTGATCTCGGGAACAACATATTCTTTTTCCGCAGGAACGGAACAGCACGCCGTCATGACGATGACGATCATGCAGCAGATCAGACAGAGCAGCGCATTTTTTTTGCCGCGGATACCGCTGATACCGCAGGCACTGTATTCTTTGAGCAGATTCATTATATTGCTGCAGTTCATTTTTCAGCTTTCTCCTGCACAAGAATCCGGTACATCGGGTCTTCATCAGGATGCAGCTCCAGTACATGATGCTCGCACGGCAGAACTTCCGTCGGATCATGCGTTACATGCAGCAGCGTAGTAGTGCCGGTGGCCGCGACCGTTTCCAGCAGATCAAGGATTTTCTGCCGGTAGGACTCATCAAGGCCATGGCAAGGTTCATCCAGAATAAGCAGCGGCGGACATTTTACAGCGGCCCGCAGGATCAGAACGGCACGCTGCTCACCGTAGCTTAAATCCGCAAAGTTTTCCTGTTCACGCCCCGCAAAACCGCCCAGCCGCAGCCATTTGCGCGCGCTGGCTATCTCGGAATCTGTTTTGTGCTCATACAGGCCGATAGAATCCCGGAATCCTGATATGATCACGGATTCCAGATCACCGCCCACCATGCGGTACTCCACATGCAGCCGGTATGACACAATACCGAGCTTTGCCTTTATCTCCCAGATAGTCTCACCGCTGCCGCGGCGGCGGCCGAACAATGATACATCATTGCTGAACACCTGCATGTTGTCGCCGGTGATCAGCTCAAGGAACGTCGTCTTGCCGGAGCCGTTCGGTCCGCGTATAAGCCAGTGCTCGCCGGGATACAATGTCCATGACAGATGGCGAAGCACCTTGTGGTCATCCCAGCCCACGTTTACATCATGCATTTCCACAAGCGGAACGTTCTTCTCAGGAGCGGAAGCCGTCTCATCGTCCTGCGCGGCCCGTGCGGCGGCATGCAGCCTGCGCACTTCCTCCGCGAATTCTGAGCGCAGACGCTCCTGGCCGGCCGCATTCTGCTGCTGCCGCACCTGAAGCTCCGACTCGTACCCGTCCTTGGTTCCGCAGAACGACACGGCGCCGTCTTTAAGTTCAAGCACGTGGGTTATGCACGCCGGTATTTCCGTATACCGCTCCATGCCCAGAATAATATAAGGAAGCGCCGTGTCGGACGGTTTTCCCGCCACCTGCTTTGACGCTATAGTATTAAAAAAATCAAGGAGAATGCCGCGGCTTGTGCTGTCCAATCCTGCGAACGGATCGCTCAGAATAAGCAGTTTTTTCCCGGACAACAGCGCACGGCACAGCAGCGTCCGCCGTATCTCTCCGGTAGACATGTATTTGAGCCCGCGGTCAAGGATTTTATCCACGCCGCACAGCTTTACCTGCGGATCTGATTCAAGCCGGCTGCCGTCATTGCCCGTTACCTCGGCAAGAAACCTGCGGCCCGTCCGTCCGTGATCTACACCGCCTTCTATATAATCGCTTTCATCGTTAATTCGCTCTTCTTCTATAAGGCGTGCCGCGCGTTCGAGCGAAACGATTTCCACGGAACCTTCGAATGCCGACGCATACAGCGGAATGTCCTCGCCGCTGCCGGCACTGCCGCTCATACTGTTAGGAATGATCTGCAGCATGCTGCTCCGCACGCCGCTGATGGCAGTAAGAAAAGCGGCTTTTCCGCCGCCGTTGGGGCCGATAACCAGCCACGCCTGCCCTGCCGTCATTGTCCAGCTCATATCCGGGATTAAAACACGCTCGCTGTCCTGTATGCGGCAGTGGTTTACTGAAATAAGGTTATTTTTTCTTTCTGTCATGCTATTTAGTATAGCACAAGTTCCGCCGATAGTAATAGAGTAACAAGTAGTGGAGGTTACAATGAAAAAGCATTTTTATATCTGTGCATCGCTCTTTATATCTCTGACAGCAGCACTGCATGCCGAAGCGCCGTTCTTTAAAGTAAACGGATCGGTTAAAAGCTATACACAGACAACGTATCTGATTACGCAGAAGTTCGGAGACTATTACCGTACGCCCGACACATCCTATGTCCATACCATAGGCTCCAACGGGCTTGAGACCGATGTTTCCCAAGTAAACGCGGCCGGTACTATCATCAGCAGAATCACCTACGCATACGATGATGCGGGAAATAAGATAAGCCAGACCTGCACCGACGGCGCAGGTACTATAGAATGGAAACAGACCTTTACATATGAGAACGGCCTGCTCAAAGAAGAGTCGGAGTTTAAAAAGGATGACACGCTGTCCAGCAAATCAATCTTCAAATATTCAGCCGACAACAAGCAGACCGATGAGTCCTACTACAACGGCGAAGGTGCCCTGATCTGGAAAAGCATCAGCAAATTCGATGACAACAACCGCAAGCTTGAGACATTGCAGTACACGGCCGACGGCCAGCTTGACCAGCGGCAGGTATTCACCTACAACGATGCGGGAAATCTGGTGCAGATTGATACCTTTAATAACGTTGATGAGCAGACCGAAAAGGTCATATACCGCTACGGCGACAACAATCTGGTAGGCGAAACAGCATCTACCAATATTGCCAACGGAACACAGACCCGTGAATTCTATAAATACGATGATGCGGGCAATCTTACCAAAGTGACCACCTACAGCGTAAGCACTAAGTTCGGCTCCACAATGAATGAGCTTGTAGACATGAGCGAATATACGTATACAAAATAAACGCTGCAGCTTTTACAGCCGCTACAGCAACGTATCGAACATTTTTGCTGCCCGTCCCAGCATCCGCTGATGGACGGGTATTTTTTTATACAGCTCCGGCGTGAATTCCCGGCATTGCTCTTTGGCGCGCTTAAAATCCTGCTCCACATCATTCACCACCGCGTTTCCCTGTATGTAGGCCGCGCACTCAAAATGATGGAACAGGCTGCGGTAGTCAAGATTGATGGAGCCGACGACAGCGCGCTCTCCGTCAGACACAAACAGCTTGGAATGAATGAATCCCGGCAGATATTCGGCCACGTGCACGCCGTTTTCAATAAGCCGCTTGATATAGGTACGGCCGATGCAGAACGTCAGGTAATGGTCAGCGCGCGACGGCACCAGTATGAACACCTCAACGCCGCGGCGCGCTGCATACACCAGCGCATTCTCAAGCGCACTGTCCAGAATCAGGTACGGCGTCACGATATGCACATACCAGCGGGCACGGTTCAGTATGTCGCAGTATACGATCTCCGCGGTATCCTCATCATTCAGCCCGTCATCACCGTAAGGAATAATAAATCCGCCGAAATAGCTCGGGCTCGACGCTACAGCCGTCGGCACCGGCTGATCAGCATATATCCCGGACGGCGTACCTGCTGCATGCGTAAACGGTGTACTGTCCGTACGCAGATACCGTTCCCAGTCGTCATCCGTCTTTTCCGACACATTCCATACCTGCAGGAACATGGCGGTAAAACTCATAACGGCGCTGCCTTCAATACGTATGCCGCAGTCCTTCCAGTATCCGAACCGTTCCTGTACGTTAATATATTCATCAGAAAGATTTATGCCGCCGGTATAGGCGATCCTGCCGTCTATGACGCAGATTTTACGGTGATCGCGGTTGTTCTGATGCGTGGAAAGCAGCGGTACCAGCGGTGCGTACGTCTTTGCCTTAATGCCCAGTGTGGAAAGGTATTCAGGATACCCTGACGGCAGCAGCATCATAGAACCGATGCCGTCATACATCACTCGCACTTCCACGCCTGCGGCCGCCTTCTTTTTAAGGATCGCCAGAATATCACCCCACATGGTGCCGAATCCTATAATAAAGTATTCCATGAAGATAAACTTTTCAGCTTTCTCAAGCTCAACAAGCATATCTACAAAGTTGTCCTCGCCGCTGGGAAAATATGCCGCGCCGGAATCCATGTAGGCCGGAAAGCCGCAGCTTTGTAAATAAAAGGCAAGATCCTTTACTGAAGGATTCTGATACAGGCTGTCCTGTACTTCGGGCAACGGCTTCAGCGTTTTCAGCAGCCGCGCCGTGGTCTTACGCAGGCGCTTGCGCAGACCGATGCCGCCCACATTGATAGAAAAGAACAGATACATCAGCACGCCGAAAATCGGCGCGATGGTAACAGGTACCATCCATACCAGCTTGAACTCGGGCTTCTTGTTCGTGTTCACCAGATACACCATGAACCCGAGGCTCACCAAAGACTGATGTGCGCTCCAATAATTACGGAACAGATAGGTATCCAGCAGATTGTCGATCTTTATCAGCACCAGGAACTGCAGGGCTATAAAAAAGGCGATGGTAAGCGCACGGCCGAACAGCACATAAGTCAAAAGCTTACGCCGTATCGGGCGGTATTTAACCGCTTTACGAGAACCTTTTTTTACCCGCCGGTTATATCGGCTCAACCGTCTCCGGCTTTTGCCGTGTATGTCAGACAAAACACTTCCTCCGCCGTATGCCGTACAAAAACACACGGGCCGCTCTGTTCAGACGGCCCGTGTGCGCTTCATCCATCCGTTATATCTGAAACGTAAAGACTAAAAATTATCTTCCTGCAGCTGGAAATAGCTCTGCGGATGAGCACAGACAGGACATACGTTAGGAGCTTCTTTTCCTACGCAGATATGACCGCAGTTGCGGCACTGCCAGATTTTATCGCCGTCCTTACTGAACACACATTCTTTTGTAACATTGTCCAGCAGCTTGCGGTACCGTTCCTCATGATGTTTTTCGATGGCGGCTACACCTTCAAAGAGCTTGGCGATGGAATCAAACCCTTCTTCCCTCGCTGTCTTTGCAAAACCGGCGTACATATCGGTCCATTCATAGTTTTCACCGTCAGCTGCCGCTTTCAGGTTTTCTGCCGTCGTTCCGATTCCGCCGTTCAGAAGCTTATACCACATTTTGGCATGCTCTTTTTCGTTTTCTGCAGTCTCTAAGAAAATCGCCGCAATCTGCTCAAAACCGTCTTTCTTTGCCTTGCTCGCATAGTATGAATACTTATTGCGGGCCATTGATTCACCTGCAAACGCCGTCTGCAGATTTTTCTCCGTCTGAGAACCTTTCAGTTCCTTTGCCATAGATTTTCCTCCGTTTTTATATATAGAATAAATGCAGGGTATCGACATTTGTCCCATATATTGCAACAATACTACCACTATTATAATAAAAGCGTTTATGCTAAAAAGCAAATAAAAACATATTCAGAATAACCGCTTTTATTCCGATATTTACAAAAAGACAGGTTTTTGTATTTAATAGAATCGAGGTGAAAACCATATGAGCAAAACAATCGGTATAAAGCTTGCAGACGGCACGTTTTATCCTATTCTTGAAGAAGGAAAGTCTGAGAAAAAAGTTCTTGATCTGACCACGGTCAATGACAATCAGACCACCGTACAGGTGGACTTATACCGGTCGGACACAAGCTCTATGGACGATGCCGAATACGTGGACACGCTCAAAATTGACAACCTTGTAGCCCACCCCAACGGCGAGGCGACGCTGTCCATGGACATCGGCATTGACGAAAACGACAAGCTTACCGCACAGATAAAGGATCCCGAATCCGGCGGCCACAGTGACGTCGCGGTAAGCCTTATAAACCTGCCTGAATCTGAACGTAATAAACCTGTTGATTTTAATATTTCTCCGGCCGCTGCCGCAGGCGGCGGACTTCTGGCCGCAGCTGCAGCGGTAGGAGCAGTTGGAGACGAACCCGCAGCGGAACCTGCAGAACCGCCTGCGGAAGCTCCCGCAGCTGATGAGGCGGATGTGCCCGCAGACGTTCCTGCCGTTGATGAGACGCCCGCCGAAACACCGGCTGCCACACCCGCGGATGATGATATGTTCATGGATGATCTTTCGTCCCTTGATCTTCCGCCGGAAAGCGCGGAGCTTCCCGCAGAATCCGACGGCGGCGACACCGCCTCTACAGAAGAAATGCACACGATTCTGGATGAGCCGTTCTCCTTTGACAGTCTTGATATTCCCGATGACCTCGGCACATCCGCGCCGGCTGATGACGCTCCTGCCGCAGACGTACCGGCATCTGATGATATCCCTGCGGCAGATCCCGAAATAACTTTTGATACCACATCGCTTGATCTTGATGATACCGCCGGAAAAGATGCGCCCATCGACTTTGATCTGTCGTCTCTCGATCTTGACGCTCCGGCAGAAACACCCGCAGCAGAGGCTCCCGCCGATACGGACTTTGATCTGTCATCACTCGACCTCGATGCTCCCGCGGAAACACCCGCAGCAGAAGCTCCCGCCGATACGGACTTTGATCTGTCATCACTTGACCTTGACGCTCCCGCGGAAACGCCCGCAGCAGAGGCTCCCGCGGAAACGCCCGCAGCAGAGGCTCCCGCCGATACGGACTTTGATCTGTCATCACTCGATCTTGACGCTCCCGCGGAAACGCCCGCAGCAGAAGCTCCCGCCGATACGGACTTTGATCTGTCATCACTCGACCTTGATGCTCCCGCGGAAACGCCCGCAGCTGACACCAGCCTTGACCTTGACTTCCCCGATTTCAGCGGCAAAGACACGGCGGCAACGGCAGCCATTGCATCCGATGATCTGGACATGCCTGACTTTGACAGCACTCCTGACAACCGGTCTTCAAAATCCACTTCCGCAGGATTCAGCTCATCACCGCTTGATTTCTCCGACCTGTACGACAAAGAAACAGTACAGGGCATGACCGGAGTTGACGAGAAGGCAGAAAAGGCCACCCGCAAACATGTGATCATCTGCATAATCTGCGCGATAATCTGTATTATTGCCACTATACTGATATTGTTCGTCATTCCGTCACCGGTAAATCTGCTGAACGGAAAATCAGGCAAGGGCAAAAAAGCGGAGCCCGCAGCAGTAGAAAAAGAAGCTGAGACTCCGCCGCCAGCTCCCGCACCGGCACCAGCCGCGCCTGCTGCGCCAAAAGTACCTGCGCCTGCAGCACCGCTGCCGCCAGCAGGACCGGACGCAAGGGAAAATGAAATCGTCATTTCGCCCACTCCCAAGGTTGCGCCGCGTCCGCCGGTACAGCAGAAGTCGCAGAACATCACCCATAAGATCAAATGGGGAGACACACTGTGGGATCTTGCTGATGCATATTACAAGAACCCGTGGAAGTACAAGGCGATTGCACGCTACAACGGCATTAAGAATCCTGATTACATCATATCAGGAACTACCATCATCATTCCGGCTCCGTAGGTAAGGAATGCATCTGACGGCCAAGCTTACCGCCTTACACACTGCTGCAGGTCAGGGCCTTATACGGCTTGTGAACCTGCAGTTGTTTTTCTGTCTGCTGCTTTCGCTCTGCGCCTGCAATGGTTCTTCCTCAGGCAACCGGCAGAAATTCGACCAGGACATGAATTATTATCTTGCGCTCAAAGCGGTGGATACCGACCGGGCGCAGGAAGCAATGCAGCTGTTCAAAAAGGCGCAGAAAAACGGCAGCACCTTTATTTCACGCCGCAGCGCGGAGGCACTCACCAAGCTGGGCAACATTCAGGAGCGTACGGACTCCGCGCTTGAACTGTACAACACCTATCAGGACGATGACTCCCTCATACGTGCTGTCAGCGAGCTTGTACAGGCGGAAGAATACAGCCAGGTCATTTCGCTTACGCAGGGAATCAACATAGCCGAAAGCAGCAACAAGCTTATCAGGCTGCGGCTGACCGCATTACAAAAAAAGGGAGATCCCCGCCTTGCAGACACCGTCTACCAGTGGTACACCAAGCGTGCGATCAGTCAGGAACATTTTAAGTACTACCTTGCATCCGTTATTTCCACTACGCAGAACATCTGCGACATGAACCAGCAGATCATCATTACGTTCCGTATCGAAACCTATCGCAAAAGCTATATCAATGCATATAAGCAGCTGTCGTCCGTAATCACTATTATCGATTCCGATGACCGGCTGAGTCTTACGCCGCAGATCATTTCCGACATGGGCAAAGTCTCGCTGTACGGAAGCAGCCTGTGGCAGAAAAACGCCGCATTCTTTGACACGCTTGCCAAAAACGCGGAGGTCATGGGCGACACGGTAAATACCTATTTTGCGCTGTTCTATGCCGCACGGCTGTATGAAAAAGGCGGCAATTATTATACTGCGGCAAACACACGGTATAAAAAATCAATGGAGCAGGCGCCCTCCGACTTTGATTTTGACAACAGCCTGTGGTACCTCATTAACATGGACATGGGAATCTCTCCCGAAAAAGCCATGGCCACCATAAAGCAGTACTGCACCCAGTGGCACAATCCTCTGTATTTTACCGACTTGTTCGACACGCTGTCGGTCCTGCTGCTTTCAAGCAGAAGCTGGAACGATTTTTATAAAGTTTATAACATCATCGAAGGCTGCGCGGATGAAAGCACCTGTTCAAAATACGCATACTTGAGCGGCAGACTCATAGAGCTGGGGCTGGCAGAAACACGGGCCGATCCTGCCGATGAGGCGCGCACTGCCTATACGCAGGCGCTGAACAGCGGCACCAACACCTATTACAAAATGCTTGCCGCGCATCAGCTCGGACTCACCGGCACCGCCCTTGAAAAGGTCATGAAGTCAACAAAAATCAATCCGTCATTCACTAAAAACGATGACATGGAAAAACTGCTTGACGGCTACGCGGTGTTCGGTTTTCCGCAGTACATCTATTCAGAATGGCAGACCTTCACGAGCAACGGACAGCCTCTGAGCCTTGAATGTGCGGAACGACTGTCGCAGTTTATGCAGGACTGCACTGACGCCGCAAAAAGCCATTTTGCGCAGAGCATACGCATTATATCCCGCACCATTGACAACTGCGACACGGAAGTCACCGTGAACGCGCTCAAGCTCATGTACCCGCAGGACTACAGTGAACTGGTGCAGCAGGCCTGCAAGACCTACAATCTGAGCGAATACCTGCTGTATGCCCTTATCCGTTCGGAAAGCCTGTTCGATCCTGAGATACAGAGCAGCGCAGGCGCCGTAGGCCTTACGCAGCTCATGGAAGGTACCGCCAAAGACGTGGCGGCAAAACTGCACAAAGACACCTATGACTTGAATGATCCGGCCACCAATATAGAATTCGGCTCATATTATCTGTCAAACCTTATATCGCGGCTGAACAATTCACCGATCATGGCTGTTTTTGCCTATAACAGCGGTATTACCAGAGTACGTACCTGGCTCAGAGACTCGCACCTGGAAATAGGATCGCGCAAGCTGCCCATGGATATCTTTCTGGAGACCATTCCGTACGCCGAGACACGTGAATACGGCCGCAAAATCATCTCCGCCGCAGCCATGTACGGCTGGCTGTACTACAATAAGCCGCTCGGAGAAATCATCACTGAAATCCTCAGCTGAACCGGCAGCCCCCGCACAAAAAAATATTTTTAAAAAGTATAGCCGAACAGCCTGCTTTTTGTGTATGTTGTAGGGAGGGGAATATCCCTACTATACCTCGGAGGATTTAAATGAGCGAATCAACAGTAAACCCTGTCGAAGCAAGCGTAAAAGAAGCATTGGAAATGTTCCGCCCGCAGCTGCAGGCTGACGGCGGTGATATGGAATATATTTCTATCGATGAGCAGAACCGCGTGCACCTGCGTCTTACCGGTGCCTGCGGCAGCTGTCCTATGGCGACTATGACGCTTAAAATGGGCATTGAGCGTTATCTGAAGGACGCAGTGCCGCAGGTAACGGAAGTTGTTCAGGAAAACGACAATCAGGAGACCTGGTAGTACCCGCAATATATTGCGACACTGCTAACGCAGAGTTTTTAAGGAGTTTTAATGACAATCAGTAAGGATAAAATGGTTTCTATAGATTACGTTCTTAAGGACGATGCAGGAACCGTAATCGATTCTTCAAAAGATACCGGCCCGCTCGAATATCTTCACGGCAACGGTAATCTTATTCCAGGACTGGAATCCCAGCTTGAGGGCAGATCTGCAGGTGAATACTTTACCGCGGTCGTACAGCCTGCCGATGCCTATGGTGAATACGACAAGAAGCTGGTGCTGCAGGTTCCGCGGAATCAGTTCGATTCAGACGCACCTATTGAAATCGGCATGAGATTTCAGGCGGACACAAATGCCGGTCCCACCATCGTACGTGTTACGGCCGTATCAGAAGATACCGTAACGGTTGATGCGAACCATGAGCTTGCCGGCAAGACGCTGCACTTTGACGTCACGGTGAAAGGCGTTCGCGATGCCACCGAAGAAGAACTTACTCCGCAGTCATGCGGAGGCTGCGGCGGCGGTTGTGGCGGCTGCGGCGGAGGCTGTGGAGACGGCGGCTGTGGTGACGGCGGCTGCGGCGATGGCGGTTGCGGCAGCTGCTGCGGTAACTAAGCGCATACAGCCTGTATCAGACGGCGGCTGTTTTCTTCAACGCTGCCCGCCGTCAAAATAACCGTACGGTCTGCAATAAGACTGTACCGCGCAATGCGTTCCACATAGAATGTATGAAAGAAAGCCCGTATCTCCTTCTCGGAGCGCGGGCTTTTTTTTGCGATATAAGCAGGAAGATTACCATAGCCGCCCTGCCCGTCAGGCACGGCTTCAGCCACAATGCGGTCAGCAGGTATCTGCTCGGGTACTTCCATAAACACGAATCTGCTCTGTATCCTGCGCCCGGCCGGCAGCATCACACTTTCGCCGTGCAGTATTGTAAGTGCCTCAGGGTTATTACAGATACCGCCGCCCGTGGCGATAACGCACGGCTCTCCGCCTATCCGTTCCCACAGCGTACGGCAGGCCAGCGCTTCAGCAGCCATAAATCCTTCAGGCCCGTCCTCCGTATATATTGTCCGCGGCGACCTGCCGGTAACGGCCATAATCTCATCATCCGTATCATAAAACGCACAGCCGAACATGTCCGCAAGCTTTTTACCGTGGGTAGATTTTCCGCAGTGCTTAATCCCCATAAGCACTATGGTACAGTTTAAAACAGGTTTCTTCATGCCATGCGTTCCCCGCACACAAAATGCGCACCCGCTGAAGCAAACAGCTCATAAAATCCCGGGAAAGAAACGTCCGCACACTCCGCGCCGTCAATTTCCATGGTGCCGTCCGCCATCATGCCGCACACCGCCATAGCCATAGCAACGCGGTGATCTTTATGGCAGTTCACCGCCGCGCCGTGCAGCGGCCTGCCGCCGCGGATAACCATATCGTCCGCAGAGCAGCTTACGTCCGCGCCGCACCGTGAAAGCTCCTCCTGCATAACCGCCACCCGGTCGCTTTCTTTTACGCGAATATGCGCAAGCGTAGTAAAATGCGTTTCCCCGTCAGCGCGGCATGCTGCTACCGTGAGCGCAGGCAGCGCATCGGGAATATCATCCATATCAATGGTGATGCCGTGCAGCGGCCTGCCGCCGTACACTTCCAGTGTTCCCCGCTCACGGTCGGCGCGGATATCGGCACCCATGCTGCGCAGAATCTGCACCACGCGCTTGTCGCCCTGCGGATCATCAAAGTCCGCGCCATGAATAGTCACCCGGCTGTCGGTACATACCGCCGCCACCAGCGGGAACGCCACGCCCGACCAGTCGCCCGAAACCGTCACTTCCGAAGCCCGGTACCGCTGGCCGCCCTGCACAGAAAATCGTCTGCCGTCGGCGGAGGCTTCGGCGGTCACACCGAATTTTTTCATCCAGTCGATCGTCAGCTGGATATATGAAGCTTCCTTAGGATCAGCCACCTCTATGGTGACGGACTCGCCTGCCGGCACAAGGGCACCCGGCACCAGAATACCTGAAACATGCTGAGAATTATATCCGGGCACATGGCATACGCCGCCGTGTATCCGCCCGCCCACCCGCACGGGCGGACAGTCGCTGTCGGGCCGGAGAATCTTCACTGCGGCACCAAGCTCGGCAAGCGCTTCTATTTCAGGCCTGACGGGCCGGCTCTGAATCTGCTCATCGCCGGTAATCTCCGCGCTGCCCTCAAGCAGCGAACAGATTCCCGTTACAAAGCTCGTGGTTGTACCGGAATTACCGGTATCTATAACGGACGCAGGCACGCGCGGCTGTCCCGCGGTACCACGGACGATCCATCGTCCCGGCTCGCGCGTAATCTGCGCGCCCAGTGCCGTAGCGGCACTATATGCGCTCAGACCGTCACTGCTCGGCAGCGGATTATGTATCACAGACGTACCATCCGCCAGCATGCTCATCAGCACCGCACGGATCGTCTGGCTTTTAGAACCGGGAATCGTCATATCCCCGCTCAAAGAACTCTTCTTTATTGTAACCTTCATACCGTATCAGCATAAATTATACGCAGATTCTTTGCAATGCGGCTGCACGATTTGTACCCGCATTGCAAAAGATGCTTTGATAAGGTATTCTTCATGCATGAGCCTTTACGCACCAATCGCACTCTGTTTTATACTCTATACGGCAGCCTTTCTGGTGATGCTGCTGCTTATGCCCGGCATAAAGCTGCGCCACCAGCTGCAGGCGTCCCTGCTCGGTGTTGCCGCGGTGCTGCCCATAGCATTCTGCGAATACATCATTCTGGGACTTCCCGTCTTTACCGCACATACTTTTGTCTCCGTCATGATAACCGCCATCATCTTCAACGGCCTTATCGAAGAAACGCTGAAAATGATTTTCATGCTGCCCTTGCCCGCAAAAAAGCTTGAGCTGCCGTTCTTCCTTGCGGCATCCGTACTCTGCGGCCTTACGCTCGGCAGCTTTGAGTCCGTCATATACTTTCTGCACCGGCTGCAGCTTATCGGCATGGAATCCGCGCGCGCAGCGCTCATGCTCATCACCGTCAGAATGTTCACCTCCGTGCTCGTCCATGCGTTCTGCGCGGGACTGTCGGGTCTGTTCATCTGGGCATACCGCAGGGGACGCACCGCATACACGCCGTTCATTCTGGCCGCGCTGCTCCACGGCCTGTACAATTTCTTTGCAGGATTTTCCACCGGCTACCGGTACTTTTCGTTCGTAGTCATCATATTCGCGGCGATCAAATGCCGCGTCTGGTATAAAAAGCTCACTACGGAAGAAACCAGCTCATAGCCGTCCGTCCTATCGGCAGCGTCCTGTACATGAACCACTGCGGTGCGTACAGTTCGTATTTTTTCATTAATTTCCATTATTTTCCACTATTTTTTAAAGAATTTGCTTGACAAAACCGTATATTGACAGTAAAATACCCATACTAAAGAACGACGCAGGGTAGAGCAGTTGGCAGCTCGTCGGGCTCATAACCCGGAGGCCGTTGGTTCAAGTCCAACCCCTGCTATCAGGCAGTTTCAGAGCTTCTGAAACTGCCTTTTTTTATCCCTTCAACCATGCAGCCCCATATTATAGCGGCAGCTTGCGGCTCAGTCATTGCCGTCAAAACAGGTTCTGCCGCCCCATGCTTTGCTGAACTCATTCTCATGGGCAATGGTCTTATCAAAATCGGCCAGCGGATTACAGTTCTGCTCAATCTGCAGCGATGTATCGTGCAGCGTCTTCAGGCAGCGGGATTTATCGTTATAGTTCATCTTAGATTTTTCTATGCAGTCACCAAGCACATGGATCGTCTCATCGTAGATGCGCAGCGGAACCGGAAACGGATGGCCGTCCTTACCACCATGGGCAAAAGAAAAGCGCGCGGGATCCGTAAACCGTGACGGCGTTCCGTGAATCACCTCGCTTACCAGCGTAAGAGACTGCAATGTACGGGGACCGAGTCCCGGCGTAAGCAGCAGGCTTTCAAAGTCGGCCGGCTGGCTTTCATATGCAACGGCAAGCACAGCGCCGAGCCGTTTTAAATCCACGTCCTCAGCACGCACCTCATGATGAGCGGGCAGCACGCAGCTGCGGCCGCCGTCCAAAAAGACGGGCGGCTCGGGCGTAAAAAGCTCCCGCTGGACAGGCTCTGTGCCGGTACGGGCTATGTCCTGTATCTCACGGATTACCCGATCGGGGCGTTCATTCGCAAAATCAAGTATACAGGATCTCGTCTTACCGGCAGCGGCATCGGTCAGATTCAAAATCTTACCGCCCTGCTCGCCCACTACGGCGGCATGCGGCTCCTCGACAAACGAACGCAGGTTCACTGAGCACCAGTGATAGCGCCGGGCCGTCTTTGCCGCCGGATTCATACCCTGCTGCACTACCGCCCAGTCCCCTTCATCCGTAACAATAAAATTATGCATGTACAGCTGGAACCCGTCCTGTACCGCCGTGTTGTCAACTTTTGCGCACAGCTTGCTGGAGCGTACCAGCACATTGCCGTCCAGCCCTGCGGCATCAGACAGATACAGCAGCTCATCCGGCGTACGGCGTGAATACTTTCCGCGACCGCCGCAGATGCAGATGCCAAGCTCACGCGCACGGGCATTGAGCCCCCGTTTGAGCGCATACATAACGCTTGTTGTAATGCCGGACGAATGCCAGTCCATGCCGAGCACGGCACCCAGCGACTGGAACCAGAGCGGATCACTCAGGCGCAGGAGCACCTCTTTTTTTCCATAATTGATGATTAAAGACTCAACGATGAGCGTGCCCAGCTGCATCATGCGGTCTGCAAGCCACCGGGGCACGATGCCGGTATGCAGCGGGAGGTCAGCGTGCCCGGTACGTTTTATCATTCACAAGAAGCGCCGGGCTGTGCCACCAGCAGCTCTGAAATAGCCAGCTCCAGATTAGAGCGGGTTTCGTCAAGGGAATTCTTATTGAGCACCGCAAGCCGGAAAATGGCGGACTCTATCAGGCTGTAGAAAAGATCGTTCACCTTGCCTACATCCAGTTTCTTAAATTCACCGCTGCGCATGCCGCGGATGAACACCACATTCAGCAGGTGATGGATGCGCAGCACACGGCGGCGCACGCGCTCCTCAGGATCAACACCGGCCTTTTTAATCTGCATAAGATAGATGAGGATGACTCCGAACAACTTTTTATTTTCCTCGCAGCCGTCCATAATCGCCATCAGTATACCGCGCAGGCAGTCCGCAGAAGACAGCTCCTTGTCATTCAGGATTCCGATCAGCTTCTTTTCCAAACCGGACGTAAGCTGCTTAATGCTCCACAAAAATATCTCATGCTTGTTCTTAAAGTAAATATACAATGTTGTGCGGGTTATGCCGCAGCGGTCGGCAATTTTCTGAAACGTTACGTCCTCATAGCCTTCTTCCGCAAATACATCCAGCGCCTTTGCAAGAATCTCGCGCTTGCGCTTTTCATGCTCTACAATAATTGCCATATCATATCCTCTGAGTCAGTACTTAGGGTACCCGCCGGTACCCGGGTGCCGGTATTAAGGCCGGAGCAGCGGAACTAGAACGTAAAATCGTCCGAATCCCTTTCCCTACGGCTGTCAGCACGGTCCAAACGGCGGCCTGATGAACCGCGGCGACCGGACTCATACCCCCTGCCGCGAGTACCGTCTGCAGCACGCCTGCCGCCCCAGCCGCTTCTGCCGCGGCTGCCTGCGCCGCGGTCGGAACGCTTGCCGTGCTCACCACGCTGATGCGCTTTTTCCGTACCGTTGTATATATAAAAACAGGTGTCCAGATGACCGGACTTTATATCCTTAAGCAGGGAGGCATAGCGGCCTATGCTCTCCTGGAACTTACGATGCGATGTAATCACGCCCATTTCCCAGCCGGGGAATGCGGTGAACAGGCACGCCATGTCCTTATACAGCGCCTCAGCCTCGTGCTCGTCTCCCAGACGCTCACCGTAAGGAGGATTGCACAGCAGCAGGCCGGTGTCATAGGGAGCGCTGAGCTCCTTAAAGTCTGCCTGCGTAAAATCAGGGCGGAGCACCTTGGCATCGCTGCCCACAGACTGCAGCGCACGGCCGGCTGTAACGCACGCGTATTCGGCATTTCTGCGGGCACGTTCCACCGCCGCAGGATCAATATCGCTGCCGGTAATCCGGACCGTCACATCCGTACGGATTTTTTCGGCTTCCTGCCTGCGGATTTCAGCCGCCCTGCGCACATCGTATACCGCCAGATTCTCAAGCGCAAACCGCCGACCGAAACCGGGAGCAACATTATATGCATACAGCGCAGCCTCTATGGCTATGGTGCCCGATCCGCAGAACGGATCATGCAGCGGCAGCTTGCGGCGCCACATCATCATCTGCAGCAACGCGGCCGCAGTGGTTTCACGCAGCGGAGCCGCACCGATGTCCGCACGGTAGCCGCGCTTATGCAGCGGAAGGCCTGACAGATCAAGCAGCAGCTGCACCACGTCCTGATCAATATAGACGCGCACATCGCTTTCTGCGCCCGTTTCAGGGAACGTAGTAATATGCCATACGTCGCCGAGCTTTTTATAGATTGCCTTCTGAACCATGCCCTGTACGCTGTGCTCTGATTCCAGTCTGCTTTTATGCGTACGGACCTTATCGACCACCACTCGGGAATCTTTTTTAAGGTACAACTGCCAGTCCGCATTGTACACGCCGTCAAACAGCGCATCAAAATCCTGCGCCGTATATGACGCCATCTGCAGATACACACGGTCAGCAGTGCGCAGGCACAGGTTCGCACGGTACAGGGCGTCATCGTCACCGGTGAACACAACCCTGCCGGGCGCGTTGCCCTCAAGCTTATATCCCAACAGTTTTATTTCATTACCGAGGATCTTTTCAGCGCCTACGGCACATAATGCGACTAAAGTATTCATGGGCGAAGTTTAACACTTTTACGAAATTTGTTCAAATAAAATAGGCAAAAACAGCAGAGCGGTTGTGGCAAGGCAAATAACAACGCTCCGGTACCCTTATTCAAGACAGAATGAACTGCAATCATTTTTTTATATCTTGCAAATCCTGATACGATATTGATCACCTTGATTATTGCAATAAGCGCAATCCATAGATACGTCCATGTTTCAAAGTGCAGTACAGGAATCAGTTTTATCAAACAAGTTATCACCAGCACAAAATCTGCCGTTGTATCCAGATTTGAACCAAGCTCGCTGACCGTTCCCATTCTTCTTGCTACAGTTCCGCCAATCATATCTGTAAAACCTGCAGTTATGTATAGACTGTAGAAAGGAACTGAGAATGGCGCACAAAACAGCAAAGCAATGCCGCATATGATTCTGATGATGGTAATACTATTTGCCATTTACTTTTCAAAATCGAAAACCGGCATATTATCAGGAAGAAAAATCAAAAATTTTTGATACTTTTCAATCCGGTCACCGCTATCCACCCACATCGGAGCTGTAAGAAGCACATAAAGCCATATTCCCGATTCATCTTCCTGCACATCATTTTTTAGAATTTCAAGAACTTTTACTTTCATTCCGCCTTCATGATTCAGTGTTCGGTATTTTATTGGAGAAGAAAAGTCTTTATCTGTCCGTAAATCAATTTCTCCGAGCATTCTGAAAGAGGATAATTCTTTTATTCCTGAATGGTCGGTTAAAGTATAACCATCAGCATACAAGACAAGTGAGACTAGTAAAATTAACCATATAAGTAATGTACGTTTTTTCATAAAGATTTTCCTATAGTTTTGTAATATTACATATCCTTGTAGCGAAGCTCGTAAGCGCAGGTCATGTGATATTCTACTTCAAATATCCGCCGCAGCGCATCAGTCAGATTCTCTTACTAATTTTATATTTTATCACAACTTTTGATAAATTTCATTGTCTTACGTGGTTTCCGCCTGCTCATCATACAGGTAGTACGGGATATTTTTCCGTACGCCGCTTCTGTAAGGTAACTCTTCTGAATCGTTGAATGTAATAGGTAAACTTTATCGGTAAGTCTGCAACTTTCAAGCTTGAAATACGATGACTTTCAAGCTTGAAATACGACAACTTTCAAGCTTGAAATACGACAACTTTCAAGCTTGAAATGTGATGACTTTCAAGCTTGAAATGTGATGACTTTCAAGCTTGAAATGTGATGACTTTCAAGCTTGAAATGTGATGACTTTCAAGCTTGAAATGCGATGACTTTCAAGCTTGAAAGCTGCCCTGCTTATACGCGTACGTTATCCGGTAAGCTCCGTACTGAAGCAGCCGCACAGAGCGGATTGTTTCCCGCGCTCAGAACGGCTGTCTCACCTCGCCCATGGAAATCATTTTTTGTGCACGGCAGCCGCTCCCGCCGGGGAACAGCTCCCGTACGGAAATCATTTTTTGTGCCCGGCCGCCGCTCCCGCCGGGGTCTGCCCCGCAAAACGGCTTACTCGAAGCTGCGCTGTAAATACCGCGCTTCGCTTGTGCAGAAGTTTTGCGTTGCAAGCCCCCGGCTCCGCGGCTGCCGGGCACAAATTTACTTTCCCGTTCAGGCATAGAAATACAAAATTGATTTCCCTGCAGCTCCCGCCGAGGGACTTTTCACTATATACTCAATCTGCTATATTACCCGATATTATGGAGGTCATTATGAAATTGACTGATTCAGCCGCGCGCTGCGCGGCGCTTTCCGCAGCACTGCTTGCTTTATGTGTGTTTACCGGCTGCAAGGAAAAAGACACAGCCGCACAGAGCACCGCGGCTGCTGCAGGATCCGCCGAACAGCCTGTCCGCCGCACCAAGACGCGGCAGATCGCACTCTACAGCGACAAAGACGGAAATAACACTCCGCTCTATATCGAAGACAAAGACGGCAAAATGGTCTGGGCAGATGAAATATTTGCGGGTGAATATATCTACGCGTATGAAAATCCCGAAGGTAACGGCGGCCTTGAAGAAAAGAACGCAGTCCGCCGCCAGAGCAACGGCAAAGAAGAGGCTATGGATTTTGTGCACGTGTATGACGACTACACGGACAAGGACTACTGGACACGCCCCATTTTCATCACACATTTTTCTGACATGTCCCGCGCCGTCGTTACTACCGACAGCTACATCTATTCAAGCACCGATCTTGTGAACGCAAAGACAACCAAAGTCACGGCGGGCACCTTTGTGGCACGGCTCCGCTCCGAGGAGATTGACGGCATCCCGTTCGAAAAGATCTACTACTACGACTGGAACACACCCTACGGAAAAGAAGGCTACATCAAGCAGGATGCAGTTTCCACAGACTATGCAGGTGACGTAATGCCGGCGCAGGTGGCGCAGGCGCTGCTCCGCGCCAAAGACGTAAAGCCTTTTGTGCGCGAAGGCGTCATAGAAGCCATGGAAGCACTTGCAGAAGACTACCGCAACAATAATTAAACGAGGGGAAAGGATATGAAAAAGCTTATTGCATATATCGCTGCCATCGCATTCGCCATAGCAGCCGCCAGTGCCGCAGGAAACGTGGTCGTTCTCCGCTCCAGCGCCTCGCTTTATGAACCAAAGGACGCCACGACGGTCAAATGGGCAGCCGACATTACGGCAGGCACCGTGCTCGACAAGCGCGATGCCGATATCGTCTCCAAGAATCTTTATACCAGGGACAAAACATGGGAAGACGTAAAATTCTATGCTGTCAGATATAACGGCAAGGACTACTTTATCCAGATACGCGACAGCGCGGCCATTGCGGGCGCAAACCGCGCGGCCGTCGTTGCAGACGATGCCGTACTGTTCACAAAGGCGCATCCCGCCACGTTCAGAAACGCATGGCTGCACACCGGCACCATCGTTGCGCTTGAAGAAGAGCCTGACAGAATATTCACTGAAATCACCTTCTTTGACACCGATGACGGCGTACGCCGCACGCGTAACGTGCTTACCTCAAAGCTTTCAAATGCAGCGGGCGACATTAAAGCCGTACAGCTGCTGGAAAAAGCCCGCAGCATGAAGGACGAAGGACTGCAGAAGGACTTTCTTGACAGCGCCTCCAAGGCCGCAGACACGGAAGCCGTCTCTATGTACGTTAAGACAGAAGTAAACAATCTGCTCGGACTCAGCGATTACAGCGAAATGGACATTGAGCAGATAAGTGAGTTCGGCGCCAGTATTTACACAGCGGACGGTGCCAAAGTGAACCTTCGTTCCACACCGGGCACGGCAGGCGAAAAAGTGGCGCAGCTTGAGAACGGAACAGCGGTCATTGCAAGCATGCAGACAAGCCAGACGGAAACCATAGAGGGCATCACCGCATCCTGGGTCTATGTCATCGCTCCGGATGTTGAAGGTCAGCCCGAAGGCTGGGTATTCGGCGGATATCTGTCCGAAAAATAATAACCGGTACGCCGGCGTACCGCCAACGCACCGCCGGCCGCAACGGCATGAGCGGTATCAGACGGGCTGTCCCTTTATAGGACAGCCCGCTTTTTTTACTAATACATCAGCTCGGCGGTGACCGCGGCCTGATCATGCAGGGTCAGCAGCTGTACCAGCGGCACCGACACGACCGTTTTTCTGCCGCCGGGCGCCGGCTCTCTGATGGTGATTGAAAGCGTGCTGCCGGCAAGCTCGTCGGCCACATTCTGTCCGTATACGGACGCTATAAGCTCCAGATATTCATCAGCTTCCATAGGATCACCGGTGAGCACCGGCGCCATGAGCAGCTCCAGATAGTCCTGCTCGTGCTGCGGAAGCATCGCCGCGGTACTGCGCATAATCTGTTCTGTAAGGGTGATGGTAACGCTTTTCTTACCGGACTTTGCCGCGGCCGTTATGACGCCGGGCACTGAGGCAATGCCTTCTGCTATGTCGGTAATTCCCATGGTAAGGCGCAGGCCGGCACTCGTGCGCTCCTGTGCGGAAACGCCGGTAAATCCTGCCTGACTGAACTGTTCCTCAAGCTCGGGTATATTGAACAAAGAGGCGGTGTCCGACGTGCCGGACACCGAGCGGATAGTCTTTTCTATGGCTTTGCCCATGACGGAGCCTGCGGTCAGCGCGGCGCCGCCCTTCTGCGTGACGGCAACATCAAGATCAACGGTACAGCCCGTAAGCAGCATCGCAAGGACGGCAGCAAGCGCGAAGCATGCGCCGTCATGCGCAATAATCAGCTTATGCAAAGTTTTCATACATCATTGAAGAAAACTTGAGAACGGTAAGGTTACACGCACTCCTGTAGAAAACAGCAGACCGGCGGCAAAGCTGTTCTTCGGCGACAGCGCGCTGCCGTCAGTTTCGTTGAATACAGTATATGAAATGTCCTGTACGAGCGTTACCTTTATGTCGCCCTTGGTGAATGACGGAGTCTGCCATGACACACCGATAATACCGGGGAAAAAGGAACCTTTTATGTCATCGTCTTTACCGGGCAGCTCAGGATGACCGAGCGTAATTACGGGGCCGGCATAGACGCGGAAATAATCGTTCACCGTCGCGCTGATCACTATGGGCAGCTGGAACGCACCCACGCCCGTGTTGAACCGGGCGGTTATTCCGATTCCGGGCTGCAGCGGCCACTGTACCGAGCGCAGGTTTGCCGTAAGCGGCACGCCTCTGAAATTGAGCATGACTTTGTTTGCGGTAAAGAAACTCCAGTCTACGCCCGCGGTCATATCAAGTACCAGGCTGCTGGCAAAGCTGCCTCCGGAGCCTGATGTCGTGCGGGCGCTGAGCCGGCGCGCTGCAGCCCGGTTCTCACCCTGCTCCGTTTTGCGGGCAGTACCGGCGGCTGTTACCGGGATTTCTTCCACCTGCTCATCATCATCCGCCGCACCTTCCTGCGGCAGGAACTTGCCTGAGCCGGCGTATTTTGAGCGCCAGTAGTTTTCATTCAGCGATGATATGATGACGCCCGTATTCGGGCCGTCGCTCACGGCATGAATGAACTGCTTGTTGCCGATATAGATTCCCGCATGCGAAATACCGCCTGTTCCGGTGGTACGGAAAAACACTATGTCACCTTTTTCCAAGCCTGACTCCGGAATGACTTTTACATAGGAATACAGCGCCTTTGACGTACGCGGCAGCTGGCAGCCGGCCGCCTCGCGGGCCACAGTGTAGATAAAGCCCGAGCAGTCAAAGGCATCAGGGCCTATGCCGCCGTATTTATACGGGGTACCTACATATTTTTTTGACTGGGCCACCACGGCAGCACGCAGATCATGTACGGAACTAGATTCAACCGCTGCAGAACCGGCAGCCGAAACCCGCAGAAGAGAAAACAGAAGCATCAATGACGGGATACAGATATACCGCTTAAAGAAAAAATTCGTATTCATCATAGTTATTATCGGAATAAAAATACTTCTTCACACTGTTTTTTTACAGGTGATTTATGCTATTATGCATGATATGAAACACGTAATGCAAGTTCTTCAGGAAGCCGCCCGCGCGAACGGGCCGCTGTGCATCGGACTGGACACAGATCCTGCCTATCTTCCGCCGTCAGTGCTTGGCGGCGGTACCGGCGCCGCCGCGGTGCTTGCGTATAACACTGCGATAATCGAGCGCGTTGCCGCACAGAAAAGCGCCTGCTGCTTTAAGGTGCAGATAGCCTATTACGAAGCGATGGGCATGGAGGGCATGGCCGCCTACCGCGACACGCTGCGCGCGGTAAAGCAGCACGGCTTTACGGTTATTTCCGATATAAAGCGCGGTGATATTGCCGCCACCGCGGAAGCGTATGCCCGCGCCCACTTTACCGGAGATTTTGAGAGCGACATTCTTACTATAAACCCGTACATGGGATTCGATACTATCCAGCCGTTCGCCGGATACTGCGCGCCGCAGAACGGCGCAAAAGGCCTGTTCGTGCTGCTCAGAACATCCAACCCCGGCATGACCGACATAGAGCAGCAGGAGCTGCGCTCAGGCGGCCGCGTGCTTGACCGCGTAGGTGCCGAGCTTGAGCGGCTGTGTACCGTCTATGACGGCCTGTATGACGGCGAAACCTGCCCGCCCATAGGTGCGGTGGTAGGCTGTACGGAAGAAAGCGATGCGCGGCTGCTGCGCGACGCATACCCGCGGCTGTTCTTCCTGATTCCAGGATACGGCGCGCAGGGCGGTGCCGCACGTATCGCCGCCACGCTGCTGGACAAAGCCGGCGGTACGGTCAATTCATCCCGCGGCATTCTGTGCGCGTGGAAGAAGGATCCTGCGCTGGAAAAGCAGCGGCAGGACGGCACGCTTACGCTTGATGATATTGCGGATGCCGCTGCCCGTGCGGCGCAGGCGGCAAAGGCTGATTTACTGGCAGCAAAAAAGGAGCTCGGTCTGTAACTATGGAAACTGTATGCGATTGTTCCGGCGTACCCTATCCGGTGTATGCGCTCGGCAAAGTGACGATGTGCGGTGCGGAAAGCGGAGCCGTGCCGGAAGGAAGCGTACACCGTCTGGTGCTTGAGATCCGCGGCAAAAAGGGGATCATGCCGCAGGCGGGGCAGTTCTATATGCTGCACGCGGTGAAAAGCGGCGTGCTGCTCGGCCGTCCGGTAAGCGTGTTCCACGCTAAAAAGACGAGCCACGGCATTGAGCTGCATTTTCTGATTCTGATAAAAGGCAGAGGAACCACCGAGCTGTGCAACCTTGAGGCTGATGACAAGGTACAGCTGCTCGGTCCGCTCGGCAATACGTTCCCCCGCCCCGCAGACGGCGGCAAAACATGTATCATCGGCGGCGGCGTTGGCGTGGCCCCGGTGGCCGGATTTGCTGAAACGCTTACGGAATGTTCGTATGATTTTTATGCCGCATTTAAGTCCGGAAGCTACGGACTCAACTATATTCACCCGGAGTCATTGTATATTGCCACCGAGGACGGCTCCTGCGGCACCAAGGGTATGCTGCCCGTGGTGCTCGATGCGGACACGATACGGCGGGAAGGTTACCGTGCGCTGTATGCATGCGGCCCGGGACCGATGCTTGCCTACGTACAGCGCATCGCCGAGCAGGCAGGGATACCGTGCTGGATAAGCATGGAAGCCCGCATGGCGTGCGGTATGGGTGTCTGCCTCGGGTGTACCATCCATACTACGGAAGGCAACAAGCGGTGCTGCAAAGAAGGCCCCGTGTTCAACGCATCCGTCCTGCAGTTTGAAGCTCCGCAGGTACATCCTGCGGTCAAAGCCGCTGCCGCACGGCTGCCGCTGCCAAAAAAGCCTGACCTGTCGGTCACTATCGGCGGCGTAAAGCTGCGCAATCCGGTTATCGCAAGCTCAGGAACATTCGGGTTCGGTACAGAATACGGCTCCGTCTTTGACGTGAACAAGCTCGGCGGCATTGCGAGCAAAGGGCTCACCCTTGAAAAACGGGAGGGCAACCCGGGCATCAGGCTGCTTGAAACGCCGTCGGGGCTTATGAATTCCATAGGCCTGCAGAATCCGGGCATTCCCCACTTTATAGCGCACGAGCTGCCGGAAATGCTTAAACTTAAGCCGGTAACCATTGCCAACCTGTCGGGCTCCACACTCCAGACGTATGAGGAAGGAGCCAGACTGCTCGATGCCACCGATGTACCGCTGATTGAGCTGAATATTTCCTGCCCCAACGTAAGTGCAGGCGGCGCGGCATGGGGTATGGACTGCAGGAGCGCCGAACAGGCGGTGCGCGCAGTGCGCGCTGCTACTAAAAAGCCGCTGATCGTAAAGCTTACGCCGCAGGCTCCTGATCTTATCGCCGTGGCCATGACCTGCCGTCTGGCCGGTGCCGATGCAATCAGCATCTGCAATTCGTTTTCGGGCGTAGCGATAGACATAGAGCGCGGACTGCCGGTCTTTGACAACATAAAGGCCGGCGTGGGCGGACCTGCGATCCGCCCGCTGGCGCTGCGCCATGTGTACGAGCTTGCAACCGCCATGAACGAGCTGCCCGAGGCAGATCGTATTCCGATTGTGGGCGCGGGCGGCATAGCTGTCTGGCAGGATGCGGTTGAATTTATTATGTCTGGTGCGGCGGCCGTTCAGGTAGGAACCGGTACGTTCTCAAATCCGTTCGCCATGACAGAGATTATAGAAGGTCTGACCGCATTCATGCAGCGTAAGGGCTTTACGTGCCTGGCCGACATGCGGGGCATTGCACTACGTTAATACCGGCCGTACGTACGGAACCGTCCTACGACCGCTAAAATATTTTTTTTGGAGTTTATAACTATGAAAGCTTTTTCCAGGCTTACCTCTGCGGCGGCAGCGCTGCTGCTGATCGCAGGCTCATCCCTGTTTTTTTCCTGCGCCACCACCGGGGCGGCAAAATCCGCAAAACATACGGCAACGCTCACCAAGCAGGCGGAGCGCTTTTTCTGGCGTATCGACGGCACCGATAAAACCGGCAATCCGTCCGTAGTGTACATTCAGGGTACCATGCATGTAGGCAATGACAGCCTGTATCCGATTGCTGACGGCGTTATGGATGCATGGAATTCCAGCAACCGCTTTGTAGCGGAGCTCACCGTGGACGACATCAGAAACCTGCAGATGGAAGGACAGGAAATGGTTATGGCCAGCCGTGAAAAAGCGGCCGGACGTAACCTGTTCGACGGCCTCACCGAAACGCAGGCTGAGTTCCTGCGCAGCATTCTGCCGGAAGAAGAAACCGTACAGATTTCGGAGTTTGAGCCGTGGGTGCTCTCACAACTGCTCGCGCTCGGTCTGTACTCAGGCACAGGCTTTACCGCAGACAAAGCGATCGACCTGTATTTTATGATGCTGTCATATCAGCAGGGACACACGCTTGAGGCGCTTGACACGCTGGATGATCAGAAGGAGCTGCTCGTATATGGTACCTACGATCAGCAGCTCATCAGACTGCAGAATACGATTGACACCATTCTCGATACTGATAAAATCAACAGGTACATTGTCGACCTTACTAAATCCTACGTTGACGGTGACGTAGATACATTCACAACGATCATGCAGGAAAGCTACGAGGATGACATTAAGTACGCCGATTTTTACAAAGACTACTATAAGACTATGCTCGATGTACGGAATGAAAAATGGGCTAAAACCATTGCAGACTATCTTGCGGAGGGCGGCACCACCTTCGTGTTTGCCGGAAGCGCGCACTTTATCGGCGACAACTCCGTATTCAGTTACATGAGAAAGCAGGGATCGCTGAAGTAATGTACAGTATCGTACAGCATGTGCAGCTTGTGCCCACAGACGCGCCGGGCAGCGCATGTAAGTGATTCAAAATGACACAGATACCTGTTCCGTTTTGAAACAAGGCGTCATTCTGACCGCTGTTTTATTATACGGCAGCCGGGAGCATAGCTCCGGCTGCCGTTTTTATTTGTATATACAATGCCGTATTTCCCTGAAAACCTTCTCCTGAACGTATAAAACAAGGCTTTTACGGACTGAACCGGCCTGTAAAAGCATTTTTTTTGTATCTTCCGCCGGTTTCTGCATATTTTTTTATTTTTCTAAAAAAGTTGGCACGCTCCCTGCTGTATAGTAAGTGCAGGTTAAAACCTGACAGGCTTTAACCAAAGCAGGGATGTACCGGCAGGCCGGTGCATCAAACAAAGTACTTTATAAAAAGCCGGAGTTCCGGCAAAAGGAGATACACTATGAACGAATTGGCACTTTTGAACAACTTTTTTGACGATGTGATGGGTGACTGCAACATGCCGTCATTCACCTTCAAACCGGCTGCATACAACGCTCCGAGAGTTGACGTAAAAGAAGGCAAGGGAGCTTATACGCTCCAGATGGATCTTCCCGGAAGAACCGAAAAAGACATCAACATTGAGCTTGATCACAATGTTCTGACCATCTCTTCTGTCCATGAGGCAACCAAAGAAGAAAAAGGCGGAGAAAAGAACGAGCAGAAATGGCTGCTGCGCGAGCGCCGCTACAGCGAATTCAGCCGCCGCTTCTCACTGCCTGATGATGTGGACGGAACAAAACTCAGCGCCAGCTTTAAGAACGGCGTTCTGACCATCGACATGCCGCGCAAAGAGCTGGCTGCTCCCCAGAGAATAGCCATCACCGCCGCATAACAATCTGAAGCGGCAGCTCAGGCCGGATCGGGTCGTAAGACTTGATCCGGCCTTACGTTTTTATGGCGTTTTATAAACAGTCTGCCGCCCCGACCTTGGCCGGGACAATACATGCTTCTCATGTGGCATGCTTACAAAGATGACACGCATACCGCAACCTTCCGCTGCCTAGTAATGCGGCGGCCGCCGGTTCGGAATTTCTTCCAGAGAATCCGACAGATCCCGGAGCTTTTCGCTCAGCATCCGGTTTTCAGTCCGGAGCGCTTCCAGCACCTTTGCGTTCTGTACGCTCACTTCCTGCAGCTGATTCAAAAAATCTTCTACATATGCCAGTTTAGTTTCTACGGCCGTCAGCCGCTCATCAGTTTCTTTATCCATAGGCAACAGTATACGTCAACAGCACGTCTTATGGAACCTCGTTCAGGCAAAAGCACCTGCAGACTGCATCCTGCGGGCAAAACCTGCCTTAAAAAAAATTTGCTGACTGCAAATTTATACTATATACTTATCGTATGAAGCAGACACACCACCACCAAGGAACGCTTGTAGTTTACATTGTGGGCATCACGGTTTTGATCGTCGCCGCGCTCAGTACCGTACAGGTTGCCGTAGTCAGTATGCGTACAAAGAAATCAGTCGCAAACTCCTATGAAGAGGACTGCCGTAAAATCACCGATGCATACTCAAATGTTGTTTCTATCAGGCTCAGCGAGTACATCAAGCAGATGCGTATGTACACGGAAGCCGATATTACCAGTACCGGAGATCCTCAGCAGATTCAGGAATGGCTTATCGCCCATGCTTCTTCCAGAACTCCGGACTTTGACCGTATCGGCTATGTGGATGCGGAAGGTAATTTCTACAACGACCAGAACAAAGTGACCAACTGCGCCGACCGTTCCTATTTTGCCGCCATCATGAAAAACGGACATGACACCAACATTGATGATCCGGTAACGTCAAAATCGACCGGCAGTACCATTATCCATGTGTCCAAAGCTGCAAAATCCGGCGGCAGGACAATCGGTTTTTACAGTGCGGTCGTAGGCGTGAACAAACTCACCGACTTTGTAAGCGGCATACATATCGGCAAGACCGGCTATGCATTTCTGTTCAACAGCCAGGGTGACGTTATCGTAACATCTGCGCCGACAGATGATGAAAAGCAGGGCACAATACTGCTGGAAGCCATGCAGCCTGTCATACAGGATCTGCTTAAAGGCCAGACAGGATCCAAATGGATCGATGCCGGTGCATTAGGTAAAAAATATATTACCTACCAGCCGGTGGAGAATGCGCCGTGGGGATTTGCATTCGTCATTGATGATTCTCAGGTATATGCAACCGCAAAAGAGATCGTGCTGATTCTTGCGATCGCAGGTGTTGTGCTCGCGATCGCGCTCATTCTGGGAATAGGCGGAGCCGTCTTCTTTGCGCTTAAACCGCTGCAGCGCGTTCAGGCCGCGATCGATGACATTGCGGGCGGCAGCGCAGATCTGTCGCAGCGGATTACCGGCGGCGCGGAAAAAGCAAGCAATGAAATCGGCGGCGTGGTCAGAGGATTCAATCAGTTTGTAGAAAAGCTGCAGCAGATCATTACGGCCATCAAAGACTCCAAGGACACGCTTGTGACCACCGGAGACAGCCTGCGTATGTCCACGCAGGACACAGCCGCATCCATTACGGAAATCATTTCCAACATACAGAGCATGGGCAATAATATCAACGCGCAGTCAGACAGCGTACAGTCCACTGCCGGCGCGGTGAACGAGATTGCCTCAAACATAGAATCGCTCAACCGCATGATAAGCGATCAGGTGAACAGCGTGTCTCAGGCTTCCTCTGCAGTTGAAGAAATGATCGGTAACATCACATCCGTAAACAATTCCGTAGAAAAAATGGCGCAGTCATTCCAGCACCTTTCTGATCAGGCCGTAAGCGGCGCCCAGAAGCAGGATGACGTTACCGCAAAGATACACCAGATCCAGCAGGAGTCCGAAGGCCTGCAGGAAGCGAACGCGGCTATCTCGGCCATCGCCGAGCAGACGAACCTGCTTGCTATGAACGCCGCCATCGAGGCAGCCCATGCAGGAGAAGCCGGCAAAGGCTTCAGCGTTGTTGCAGACGAAATCCGTAAGCTGTCCGAAACGTCAAGCGAACAGTCACGCACCATCGGCGACCAGCTGCAGCGTATCACGAATTCTATTCAGGCAATCGTGGCGTCCTCCAACGATTCCCGTATTGCCTTTGATACTGTCACCGAGGGTATCAAAGCTACGGACATGCTCGTACGCCAGATAAAGAGCGCCATGGAGGAACAGACCGTAGGCTCACGGCAGATAATCGACGCGCTCCACACGGTCAATGATAATTCATCCACCGTCAAAGAGGCTTCCGCAGAAATGAGCGAAGGCAACAAAGCTATTCTGAAAGAAATCCAGCTGCTGCAGAATGCCACGTTGAACATGAAAGCGGGCATGGACGAAATGTCCATCGGCGCCACCAAGATAAACGAAACCGGCGCCAGCCTGTCCACGCTTTCAAATCAGATGGAAATATCTATTGACGCCATCGGAAACCAGATAGACCAGTTCGAAGTATAAATCATCCTGCATTCCTGCCACTGATATGTCAGAGGCAGGAATGCCTGTCTATACAATTTTTATATTTTTTTATATCATAATATTATGGCTAAGACTGTTGACGACAAAAAAATTATCTACACGATGAATGACGTAAGCCGCGCATACGGCACTAAAGTCGTTCTGAAGAACATAAGCATTTCATATTATTACGGAGCAAAGATAGGCGTTATCGGTCCCAACGGCTCCGGTAAATCAAGTCTATTTAAAATACTTGCCGGCATTGATAAAGACTTTACTGGCGAAACCATTCTTTCACCGGGATACACCATCGGCTATCTGGAGCAGGAGCCTCAGCTTGAGCCGGGTAAAACCGTAAAAGAAGTTGTAAGCGAAGGTGTAAAAGAAATCACCGACCTGCTGGCGGAATTTGATAAAGTGAACGAAGCATTCGGAGACCCCGATGCCGATTTTGACAAGCTCGGCGCACGGCAGGCTGAACTGCAGGATAAGCTCGATGCGCTCGATGCATGGAATCTGGACAACAACCTTGAGCTTGCCATGGATGCCCTGCGCTGCCCGCCGCCGGATCAGGTGGTGGATGTACTGAGCGGCGGTGAGCGCCGCCGCGTGGCATTATGCCGTCTGCTGCTGCAGCGGCCGGATATCCTGCTTCTTGACGAGCCTACCAACCATCTGGACGCACAGACGATCGCATGGCTTGAGCGCCATCTGCACGAATATCCGGGCACGGTCATCGCCATCACCCACGACCGTTACTTTTTGGACGATGTGGCAGGATGGATCCTTGAGCTTGACCGCGGAGAAGGCTATCCGTTCAAAGGCAACTACTCAAGCTGGCTTGAGCAGAAAGAAGCCCGCATTGCCCGGGAAGAAAAAGGCGAAAGCCTGCGCCGCAAGGAAATACAGCGCGAGCTTGAATGGATCCACATGGGCGCCAAAGGGCGGCAGGCAAAGCATAAGGAGCACATCACGCGCTACAATGAGCTTATGGCGCAGGAAAGCAAGCAGAAGCTTAAAGATTCTCAGATATCAATTCCGGCCGGACCGCGCCTTGGTGATGTAGTAATTCAGGCAAGCGGCCTGACAAAAGGCTTCGGTGACCGGCTGCTGTTTGAAAACCTTGATTTCAATATCCCTGCCGGTGCTATCGTAGGTATAGTCGGTCCCAACGGTGCGGGTAAGACCACGCTGTTCAAGCTCATCGCGGATGCGGCCGGACAGACGGTGGAGCGTATGGACGGACAGCCGGGCGGCGAAAAGCCCGATGCCGGCAGTATAAAAGTCGGCTCTACCGTAAAGCTTGTCTACGTGGACCAGATGCGCAGCAAGCTTGATGACAATAAGACCGTCTATGAAACGCTTTCCGGCGGGCAGGATCTGCTCAAACTGGGCGCCGTAGACGAAAAAGGCCGTGCGCTTGAAGGCGGAGTGCGCGAAGTGAACAGCCACGCCTACTGCTCATGGTTCAACTTCAGCGGTCCCGACCAGAACAAAAAAGTCGGCGTACTTTCCGGCGGCGAAAAGAACCGCCTGAATCTTGGCATGATGCTCAAAGAAGCGGGCAACGTGCTTATGCTTGACGAACCAACCAACGATCTTGATGTACAGACAATACGTGCGCTGGAAGAAGCGCTTGAAGATTTTGCAGGCTGCGCACTCGTAGTCAGCCATGACCGCTGGTTCCTTGACCGCATCTGTACACATATCCTTGCGTTTGAAAACAACAGCGAAGTAAAATGGTTTGAGGGCAACTGGTCTGAATACGCCGAATGGCGCAAGAAGATGTTTGGCGAGGAAGCCGACCGGCCTCACAAAACGGTGTACCGGAAGATGACTCGATAGGTTCATAACTGTTTTTATCGGAGAGCTATGGAAATAATCCTTGTAACAGAAATCAACATCTTATCCCTAATCATTCTCGTTTGGATTCTGTACAAGAATAAAACTAATATTGACCAGCAGATGAACAATGTACTGTTCAGCTATGTGCTCTATCTGGTCATCGGTACTATAGTCACCAACTCCATGGAAGTGCTTATCCATGTACCGGGCTCCTCGATTTTATATGCAGTAAAGCTTGGTGCCGTAGTACTGAGCCGTATCTGCGCCTGTTTTCTCAGCTATACCTGGATGCTCTTTACGCTCTGCGCGGAAGAAGGACCGCGTAAATGGTGGCTCAGTAAAAAACGGTTCATGCTGCTCGGTATTCCTGCCGCTGCCGTTTCGGTGATCGAGCTGCTGTCTATCTATACGCACTGGATATACTATCTGGACAGCTCGCTTGTATTCCATAACGGTCCCCTGCATATTCTGCAGACCATTGTTATTTATTCCTACTACACAATGTCATCGCTGTACATGCAGATTACGCTGTTGTTCTGCAAAGACAAAATCCGCAGAAAAAGCCTTATGCTGTACCAGCTGTTCATCATATTTCTTTTTACAAGCGGCATTATCTATTATTTTTCCTCGGCCATCCCCTGTACGTTCCCTGCCATCACGCTCGCGCTCATGATGACCTATCACAATTTTCAGGTACAGCAGATATCCACCGATGCGCTGACAAAGCTGAACAACCGCCGCGCATTCGACATATATATATCCACGCTGCTGAACGGACAAGAATTAAAGCAGTTCTTCCTGTTCATGCTGGATGTAGATAAGTTTAAGCGCATCAATGATTCGTTCGGACATTTGGAAGGTGACAATGCGCTCGCAACCACCGCAGAACTGCTGAGATCGGTCTGCTCAGAAAAGAAGGCCTTTATTGCACGATATGGCGGCGATGAATTCGTCATTATCCTTAAGAACGCCTCCATTTACGAAGCCGAAAGGTTGCGGTGCGAAATCTATGATGCCTTTGATAAGTATAATACCAAGCCCGGAATATTATATCCGCTGCATATCAGCATCGGCTTTGCGGATTCAGACATGACGCCTCAGCGCACTATCTCAAACATTGTAAAAGCCGCCGACTCGCAGCTGTATACCGAAAAGCACCGCAGACAGAAAAAACCACAAATACGCCGGCTGCGATAGCACCGGCAGCAGGCTGTGCCCGCAGTTCGTCGAATAAGTATTCGGTTCTTTCTGTTTGATACCCCATTCTTAGGTACAAAATCGAAAGGATGGTACGAGATCGAAACATGCTTAAGAGTTCAAGCCTATAACTTTATAAACAGTCCTATTTTAGCCATATTATAGCCATAACTACTGCTGAAACTATTTGAGCCTTTGGTGTTATTTTCGGCTGACAAGATATACGCGGCCGGCGTTGAGTCCCCAGCTGCGGGCCACAAAGGCATCAAGCTTCTGAGCAAGATCGACAAAACCTGCAGCATTCGTATCAAAGATATACTGCGAAAGCTCCGGTATTCCGGCTTTTACATTGCTGCGTCCGGCCAGATTCTTATAGTACCATGAAGTTGCGCTGAGCGGGTGCTGGAGCGTATAGGCCATCAGCTCGTTCTGCATAAGGTCAAGATCCGTTGTATCATAATCAAGTTCTTTCCGAACGGTATAGTAACCGATAAGGAACCGCAGGGATTCCGGATCCATAGTGCTGTACAGCTCCGCCATTTTCGTACGGAACGATTCATGGGTAAAAAAGATGCCATGAAAGCACTCATGGTTCAGCAGCTGATGCCGCTGATACTGCTCTGACTGGCGTGACACGGATACAATAGCGCCGCGACCTTCCTGCACTGATCCGTCCGCAGCTGCAATAAGCTGACCGTTCTGAATAAGAATCTGCTTAAGCAGCAGTTCCTTCTGGTTCAGCGGGAACTGCTGACGCATAGCAAGATTAAAGAACGATGCCAGTACACGCGGACGGTAGTCAAGTGCGTTAAAGCCGTGTTTGTCCGCGATCACGCTGTCAGGCTGCAGAGTTCCTTTGTAGCCGTTCTTTTCTGCATAAAACGCAAGCCGTTTAAAAAATGCATCCTGCACATCATAGTCGGCAGTATCGAATATAAGAATATCAGGAAATGCTTCCCATGCAAAAAGCTCATATTCCGGTGATCTCCAGCGCGCAGTATCCCAGTCAAGGATAAGTCCGGGATCAGTAAGTACGGGCTGCAGCGGCGTCTGAAGCGGTGCAGGATCAGGGAGCATAAGGCATGCGGTTATGGTGCTTTCATCAGCACCCTGCAGCTGTACCTGTTGAAACGGGCTGTGAAGGGCGGCTGCTTGAATGACCGTCTGTGTCTGCAGCGGATTATGGCGTATCTGCAGCGTGTCAGAACCGCAGACAAACGTAAACATACGCTGTGCCCCTAACGCGGACGGCATATACTGAATGACGATCTTTGTACCGACACCTGCGGTAAAAATTGAACTGCCGCCGGTAAAATCTATTCCTGATGCAATGCCGCCGCCGGGCCCGAAATACCAGTATTCACCGGTACTGTCCGTTTTCCAGCCGAGCGCTGCAGTCTCTGCGGCAACCCGCTGAACTGTCAGCGGCAGGTTTGTATAGAGTCCGAACCCGTCCGGCAGCGCTGTACCTGCCGGCAGACAGAGTGAAATCATTAGTTTCTTGCCGCCGGTAATACAGCGCAGGGCGGCATTTCCCGCATCTGCCGCAGGTCCGGACTCAATATGTGAAGAGTCTTTTGTATTATAATAGAAAAAAACTTTAAGCTCCGGCTGACCGGAAAAAGCGGCTGCATCAGGTACTGTTCCGAGCGTTACAGAAAGCTGCATGCCGAGAAGTGCCTGCTGCTGTGCGGGCGTAAATGCAAAAAGGCTGTATGCTTGAGGTGCTTTGACCCGGCGCAGCGGCTCCCCGCTGAGCATAACAGAGTCAGCGTTTCTGTTGGAACAGGAAAAAAGAGAACCCGCAGCAAGTGCGGCAAGCGCAACCAGTGCAGCAAACGCAGCCGGCAGCTTTGCTGCAGCCTGAACGGTTTGTATATGGCGGCAGATATTTTTCATATGGATTACTATAGCAAAATACCTGACCTTACCGCAAGCAACGGCACCTATATGCACAAGTACACACGTACCGGTACTTCTGCTGTTTATAAAATAATGGTACTATGAGGCACTATGGTAAAGGCGAGTACACAGTATAAACGTGAGCACAAAGCAGACTACGGGCACGAACGTATAACCGTGCTGTATGAAGACCAGTATCTGATGATTATCAATAAACCTTCAGGCATGCTGACTGTACCGTATCCCGGCAGCCGTGCCCGTACGGCGCTGGATGCTGTGGAGCAGTACATGCGCAAGCACGGTACATGGGCACCGGGCCACAAACCTTTTACGGTGCATCGGCTCGACCGGGATACTTCCGGCGTAATGATGTTTGCCATGACTGAAAGCGCGCAGAAAAAAATAATGGATACCTGGCATCAGATGGTAACGGAGCGGCTGTACCGTGCCGTGGCAGAAAATCCTGCACAGGGCATGCTGCCTGATTTCGGGCTCATAGATGCGCCGCTGGCATATAATGCACATAATATAGGATTCGTTCCGAAAGAAGGTGATACGCCTTCCGCAGAACGTCCCCGCAAAAACGGGGCGGAAGATTCTGTATATGAAAAACATCTACAATGGCACAATGGCCGTGCCCAGTTCAAAACGGTTACAGCCCGCACCCATTTCCGCGTTGTAGTACGCGGAAGCACGCACACATTGTTTGAGCTGAGCCTTGATACCGGCCGGAAAAATCAGATACGCGCACATCTGGCTTCAAAAGGGTATCCGCTTGCAGGCGATGAAAACTACCGTGCTGACACCGATCCTTTCGGCCGGCTTGCGCTCCATGCACGTACGCTGGAATTTAACCATCCGTTTACCGGCGAGCACATGAAGTTCGAGGAACCCGAGCCCGACAACTGGCAGGCATATGTAGAAAAAGGAGATCCCAAGCCTGCGCTTCCGGTTTGGAAAGACCGTACGACCGTCAAAGCTGCGTCCGGTAAAACCGGTGCAGGGCGCGGTATTCAGCACGGCGACGGGCACATAAAAAAGCCCGCAAGCCGTAAACAGCTTGCGGGGCTTGATTTTATTGCGCGGGGAAAACTCCGCGGCAAATAAGTATCCGTTACTCCATGCCGCTCAAGAATGCACAGTAGGCTGCATATGCCTGCTTGATATCTTCTTTTGCCGTCAGCTCCCAGGGAGCATGCATGCTCAGTACAGGCACACCGGCATCAAGCACATTCATGCCGTATTTGGCGGCATATAGTGCTATGGTGCCGCCGCCGCCCTGATCAACCTTGCCGAGCTCAGACATCTGGTAGCGTACACCCTTTGCATCCATTACGCCGCGGATCTTTGCCAGATATTCGGCATTCGCATCGCTTGCGCTGTATTTTCCTCTGGAAACGGTGTATTTGTTAAACACAATGCCGCCGCCCAAGAACGAAGCATTGTCCTTGTCATACAATCCGCCGTTGAGCGGGTCGAACGCAGCATTCACATCGCTGGAGAGCATGCAGCTGTTTTCCAGACAGCGGCGCAGCGTAAGCTCGCTGTAGCCGCCGGGCATTTTCTCCACCACGCGGGAAACCATATTCTCAAACAGATGGCTTGCCATGCCCGTAGCACCGGTACTGCCGATCTCTTCTTTATCAACGCAGACGCAGCAGTTCGTACGGACTCCTGCCGCATTGTCCAGCATAGCTTTAACCGATGTATAGGCACAGGAACGGTCGTCCTGGCCGTATGCCAGTATAAGCGAACGGTCAAAGCCTGAGTCACGTGCTTTTCCGGCAGGCACTACCTCCAGCTCAGCTGAAAGCAGGTCCGCTTCTTTGATACCGTAGGTCTGCTCAAGCAGAGCCAGAACGGCCTTTTTAGCAGAAGGCTTTTTTTCATCCTTGTTGTCGCCGTTGTCTTTGGCGGGAATAGTAGATCCGATGATCAGATCAAGAATCTCTCCTGGAATGAACTCTGACGCTTTTTCTTTCATCTGATCCTGCGCCATATGCGGAAGAATGTCGGAGATGCAGAATACGGGATCATCCTCTTTTTCGCCTACATTGACGGTCACGGTAGTACCGTCGGTCTTGCAGATAACGCCGTGGATTGCAAGCGGCATGGTCACCCACTGGTACTTTTTAATACCGCCGTAGTAATGAGTGTTCAGATATACTACAAAGTCCCTGTCATATATCGGATTCTGCTTTACATCAAGCCGGGGAGAGTCGATATGGGCTCCCAGAATGTTCATACCGTCCGCAATGCTTCCTGAGCCCACGTTCACGAGCATGACGCTTTTGTTCATCTTACGTACATATACTTTATCGCCTGCAGAAAGGCTTTTTACGCTTTCAATATTTTTGTATCCCTGCGCTTCCGCCAGAGCTACAATGGCGGTAACACATTCCCGCTCGGTTTTTCCGCTGTCAAGGAAATTTTTGTATCCGCTGACAAGCTCCGTATCCTTTGTAATACTGTCCATGAAAACTCCTGTTGCACGGCCTGCCCGTACGGCGCGGCCATATACGCGTACTATAGCACGGATTACCTCTGTACGCTAGATCCTCAAACCCGACCTTGGTCGGGACAAAATGGTGGCTGACACAGCATCACCACAGGCTGCCGCCGCCCGCCGCAGAAAATAAAAAAGGCTGTCCTGTTTCGGACAGCCTGTACGTGGAGATGAGGGGACTTGAACCCCTTACCTCTTGCATGCCATGCAAGCGCTCTAGCCAGATGAGCTACACCCCCAAAAGAATGTAAATACTATAGCAGAATTGCGTATCTGTGTCAACAGGCAGTCAAACATTGGGAGCAGCAGCCTCAGCTTTTGAGGGGTACAATCAGCTGATTGTACGACTTGCATCTGGCAGTACAACTTACATCTGGCCGAGTGCACGAGTTGTACTCGGTCGAAAGCAAGTGCTGCACCTGGCCGAAAGCAAGTGCTGCACCTGGCCGAAAGCAAGTGTTGCACCTGGCCGAAAGCAAGTGTTGCACTCGGCCGGGTGCAATGGCGGTTCCTTACCAGATTATACACAGCAAGAAATAGCACAAGCTTCAGAATGTATGTCCGCATGTATTTTTACAAAACCTTGCAAAACAGCAGGTTTGCTTATATACTAATTATGTGTCTACGTTATATATTGTCGGGACTCCAATAGGCAACCTTGGAGATATTACCTTCCGCGCGATTGAAACATTCAAGTCCGTTGATGCCATTGCCTGCGAGGATACCCGTCATACATTGCAGCTGCTGACACATTTTGAAATACGCAAGCCGTTGATTTCTTGCCGGGCGCAGAACGAAGCGTTTGCCTCCCGCAAAATCATCAGCCTGCTGGACGAAGGGAAGAACATCGCGTATGCAAGCGATGCAGGAACCCCCGGTATCAGCGATCCCGGTGCGGTGCTTGCAGGGTGTGCGCGCGAGGCAGGACATACCGTAGTTCCGGTTCCGGGACCGTCAGCATTTGCTACGCTTGTAAGCGTGGCTGGCGCCGGAGGCAAAACGCTCATTATGGAAGGTTTTTTGTCTCCCAAACCAGGAAAGCGGCGCAGCAGGCTGCGTGAGCTGCTGGCAACCGGCGATGCTGTGGTAGTGTACGAATCGCCCTTCAGAATTGTTAAGCTTTTGACCGATATTGCCGATATTGATAGTGTCAGGCGGATAGTAATCGGCCGCGAGCTGACAAAACTGCATGAGGAAATTATTGAAGGAACTGCCGCAGAAATGCGGGACGAATTTGCTTCAAGGCAGGCAATAAAGGGTGAGTTTGCAGTTTTCATTTCCGGAAGAAAAAGTACTCAACTTTCGGAAAAAGATGCCGATAATATAAATGATAGCGAGGCACTAAGATGATGATAGACAAAATCGGAGGTATTAAGCCTCTCACCAATGTACAGAGCTCACGCCGTACAAACAACACCTCTAAAGTAGATTTCGGTTCAGATTCTATCGATGTTTCTGACGAAGCAAAAAAGATGGCCGAAGCTTATTATCTGAAGCAGATTGCGGATGAAACGCCTGACGTACGTGCCGATCTTGTTGCGCAGATAAAAGAAAAGATTAAGGATCCATCTTACCTCAATGCTGACGTTATCAATTCAGCAGCAGACCACATCATGGAAGCCTACGGCTTGTAAGTCTGCACAGTTGGTGTAAAAAAGTATTTAACTGTTAGCATGTATAAAGACGGAAGCCGCTTTCTGGATGGCATTCCGTCTTTTTTTGTTATGGCGGCGCATTGCGATAAAACGTAAAAAGTGTAGCCGGAGCTGCGCCTGATGCAACGGACTTCAGGCGGGCCCAATGACGGAGAGTAAATCATGCAGGACTTTACCTTCAGAATTTCACCGAATGTGATTCTCGGTACTTATGCGTCCAGCAGGCTCGGAGAGCTTGCCGGAGAATTCGGTTCTAAGTTTATGGTCATCATAGACCCCATCCTAAAAGAAGTGGGACTATCAAAAAAAATACTACAGTCATTGACCGACCGGAACATGGAATTCTTTATCTTCAATGATATCATCGACGGCGCTACCTCTAAAACCGTCGAGCAGGCGCTGGCATTGGCGCGCAACGCACATGTGCACGGCATTATCGCCATCGGTGGCGGAAAAACGCTCATAACCGGCCAGGCAGTAGCAGCCTATTTTAATTCTAAAAGGGATTTCTACTCCTATCTTGACGGTACGCTGCCCGATGTACAGCCCGTACCGCTGCTCAGTGTACCAACCACACTCTGTACGCCTTTTATCTTTAACGATTTTATACCTATTACGGACTCACGGAATTTCAAGCTTCGGCTGCTTAAACTGCCTTCTGCTCTCTGCAAGCTTGCAATCTATGATCCGAATCTGACCGTAACCCTGCCCGACAACCAGAATGCGTCAATGATTCTGGAGACCCTCTGTACAGCTTTTGAAGCCTATGTTTCACGCAGAGCCAATTTTTTCAGCGATATGATCATTGAAAAGGCGATGGAACTGCTGGGCTACGTTATAAACGATACGCTCACTCCCAGTGTGACTTCGCCGCATGAAATATTGCTGTCACAGGCGGTATGCCTGGTTGATCTGGGAGCTGCCATCAGCTCCGTCGGCGCAGCTTCTCTGCTTTCTCTGTGCATCAATACGCGCTACCACATATCACGGTCGCTTTCTACGGCGATCCTATTCCCTTATATTATTGAAGACACCGCGCGCTTTAAGCAAGAGCGCGTAGAAAAGCTCGCACAGCTGCTTCAGATAAAGCCTGATGCTGCTGCAGGCGAAAATGCCGCTGATGCGCTTATCATTGCATTTGAAGAGAGTATCCGACAACGTATTGCAAAGGCAAACCTGCCTGCACGGCTTAAAGAACTTTCGCTTTCATTGGAACGGCTTGCTGTAACCGCCGGAGATGCCGCGGATCTTGATCTGATGGCACAGCTTCCCCGGAGCATGACCGCCGATGAGCTGTTTGAGTTCATCAAGCGGGCCTGGTGATGATTGATCCGGCAAAATTGTTCCAGCTTTCCGGCGGGCAGAAGCGGCGTAAGCTTGCGCTGAGCTTCGGCGCGTTGGAACGGGATATTGCAGGTATTGCAGAAAAAGGCACTGAATACAATTTTCGCTCCATGCCCCGGCAGGACTATACCAAGGCGCTCGTAAAAATAGTGCTGCAGGATCCAAAATTGCCGGAAGCAGCGGCGCAGGAACTGCAGGAGCTGCTCGAGGCGGAGCCGTTTGACGAGCGCAGAACCTGCAACTGTGCGCGCAATCATCTGCTTGCACTCATCGGCACCTTTCCTGCGGAATGGGATCTGGTTATAGCACCTCATGCAAGTCCCGTAAATGAAGACGGTACCACACGCCGGCGTAGTTTTTATCCCGGTGTATGCGTCTACGCGGAAGACATTCGCTCTCCGTTCAATCTCGGCTCTATATTCAGGACCGCCGAAGGCATGGGTGCAGACAAAGTATATATTTCTCCGTTCTGTACAGATCCCGGCCAGCCCCGTGCACTGCGCAGCGGAATGGGCTGTATAGAAACCATGGGCTGGGAACGTAAAGATCTGGACGAACTGCCGGAAGATCTTCCGGTATTTGTACTTGAGACGGGGGGAACACCTATTCAGGAATTTATATTCCCGCAACGGGGAATCTGTATCATCGGATCGGAAGAACTCGGAGTAAGTCCGCGAGCTTTAGATCGTGCCGATTACGGCCGTGTCACCATACCTATGACAGGTCTTAAGGCTTCGTTAAATGTCGGGGTAGCATTCGGAATTCTTATGCAGAAGTGGGTGGAATTTCTGAAATCTTCCGATCAAGATAGAATTCGTTAGCCGGCAGTAAAGACCTCATGCAGCTTTTTAGCTATTGAATCAAATTTCTCTTGATCATGCAGACCGAATATCTCCAGTTCTGAAGCGTCAATCTGCGCATATTCAATTTCAGTTTTCACATAATGCACCATCATGTCGGCAATGTAGACAAGCGAGGTAAGCCGCCTATATTCAGCAGGGGCAGTCTCCGGAGAATGGTGATACCGTATGACATTAGAGATGACCTCGGGGAAATTCCACTTTTCCGCAATCAGCGCACCGATTTCTCCATGGTTTACTCCTGCCACAAGCAGCTCAAACACACGCTCAGGAATACCGTCATCGGCGCATTTCTGTTTCAGCTCAAGCATAAGTCCGGGGTGAGCCGTCTGGAATATAATCTTGCCCATATCATGCAGCAGGCCGCACACATAGGAATCCGCCACAAGCTGCTTGTCGCCGGCACAGAACGAACGGGCAAGGTTGTAGGAATAGAACGCTACACCGTATGCATGAACCCAGATATCCTTTTTCACTTGATCGTCACCGGACGTCAGCATGGCCATAGTACCGATGGAATACAGCAGGTTCTTTATACCGCGCAGACCCACAATCCGTACTGCGTCAAAAATACTTTTACATGGAGATGACATGGCAAACGCGGCAGAATTGACCATACGCAGTAGCTCCGCCGTAAGAGAAACATCATTGCTAATGTGGGTTGCTATATCGGAAAGCTTTGACTTAGGATCATTGAGCAGTTTGCCAACGGTCGCAATGTTCTCGGGGAAATGCGGCAGATCATCAATAAGGTTTACGAATTCCGTGGAAAGCAGCGACAGATGACTCTGAATATTTTCATTAAGCGGCAGGATAATGCGCGTTATAGTCTCACCATGCTCGCTGAGCACCTGATAGTTTTCCTCGGTAAGGCCTATCTTGCGCAGCATAAGAATCATGATAATAAGCCCGAGCCCGGCCCCTTCCGAACTGTCCAGTATCTGAGCAAGCGAATCATTTATGGACGTATACTGCTGAGCGCGGGAAAGCTTGTCATGGATACGCTTGTATTCATAAAATGTCAGCTCTACATTGTTGCGCACCTCAAGCTTTATTTTGTCTTTACGCATCTGCAGGATCATTTTGATATACAGACCTGCCTGCTTTTGCAACGCCAGATAATGATTGATATGCGCAATGGTTTCGGACTTAAAATCTTTCATACCGAGCGCATAGTCCTGTTCGTTATCAATATTAAGCCCGTGCTCCTCGAAATAGATTCGCTTGGTATTTGCCTTTTTGGCATTTGTGACAAGTTCGCAGAGGCAGTAGGTCAGGTATTCAACCATCTGCTTTTGATCCAGCTCCGTCAAAAAAACAGACAGCACGTCGCCCATATATACTTCCATTTCATGAGGAAGCGTATAGGTCGTTATGGACAGGGGTACCCCCATCTCTATCGCCATTTTTATTTTTGAAAGGTTTACTGTATTATTTTTTGACGACTTTATCTGATCAGACATGTACCATTCCAACCTGCACTTTCTGCAACCCCTTTATAATAGTATAAAACAATAAGTAATAAAAGGGGGTAGCACAAAGCGCCGTAAAGAACCGCCCGGTACAGCCGGCTGCAGTCTGTTGCTAGTCCGGATTTTTTTGTATACTATGACGGATATGGCCGATAAACTTTTGGGAGAATTTCTTATTCTTGCCCTGCTTCTTATCATCTGCGGCAGAGTCTTTATAATCAAACGCAGTATAGCCAGATCTGGGGCTGTACTCGCACCTATTACGTTCTTGCTTTCTCTGATCCAACTGTTCACATGGGGACTGACCGTGCAGGACATGCTGCTGTGCCTGCTGTCCTTTATTATACTTTTCGGCAATATTCATGCCCTTACCCGGCTTGCAAACAGTCTGTATATAGATTATTTCAGCCCGATATTCGTGATTTTTTCTATAATTATGAGCATCTGTATCATAGCCGTCGGAGCAATACTCTTTTACCTGCGCCCCGCAAAAG
>Ga0256405_10001275_pt1 | contig 70208 bp, 54 predicted proteins | sample RumenRJG_02DNA_FD_189096 | JGI IMG/M metagenome (GOLD analysis project Ga0256405, IMG submission 189096) | Bovine rumen microbial communities from Lethbridge, Alberta, Canada - RJG_02 | ecosystem: Host-associated > Mammals > Digestive system > Stomach > Rumen | place: Canada: Alberta...
TCTTTGGCCCGGAGCACAGATCGACTTACTCTTATGCCGTGCCGATCACATTATTGATGTTTGCGAAATAAAATACTGCCAGAGTCTGTATACCCTTACCGGTGAGTATGAAAAGAAGATACGTGAGCGAAACGAGACTTTTGTTCATTTCACTAAGACAAGGGATGCCATCCACAACATACTCATTACAACCTACGGTTTGCGCGAGAACATGTATTCTGGCTGTTTTTACGCTACTGTTACCATGGACGATTTATTTTCCATGTAGCATGCATGCCGCGTAAAAACGATAATGGGGACAGCAGCCTTTCTGACAGGCGCTGTCCCCAATTAATATGACGCTATAACATTAAATGTTCTTTTTTTCCCTCCCTTTTCGTTGTTGGGGATTTGCAATCCCCAACGGAAGAGTATTGGGATTCGTAATCATAAGTTTGATCTTTTGCATCCCCTCCCAGCCCCTGCGGGGAGAGCCAATCTTATGTTCCCCTCCCTGCGCCTGCGGGGAGGGGTTAGGGGTGGGGCTGGTTAACGTTATCGTTCCCGTTAACGTTGATCTTACTCCTCATCATCTCAGAACTTCTTCGGAGCAGCGGGAGAGATGTCTTAATTGACATTACTTAATTCTTTTATAAAGAACTCGATGGCGATTTTCAATGGCGAGATCTCATTCTTGACAATCCATAGAATCTGGTCTGCGTCAATGTCAAAATAATGATGAGCTATGATATCCCTCATTCCTTTGATATTTTTCCAAGGAACTGACGGATATGTAGGCAGTAATAATCCATCTGTCGTCTTATCCAGATTCTTTAGGCTCTCACCTATTGCTATGAGCAACATGCAGGTGGCGTCCAACAAAACCATTCCCTCTGAAGAACCCAGAAAGTCGTCAACAGTGTGAACCCTTATCGTACGCTCCTCAAGTCTTTCTATGGCAGAGTGAATATCCTCAAGGATATCCAATGCTATACTTTTAGTTTCAGAAGACAAGTACTCCATCCTTTAAAATTCTCTTTTTAAGACGTGGATTAAGGTTCTGATGGTTACGCACGATGTCAACCGGCGTTCCCATGGCATCTTCAAGAAAAGCCTTTGCGTCCATAAGCAAGAAGGGATTAGGCGTTTCGGTATCTACAAACAAATCAACATCGCTATTGGCGGATTGATCACCTCTTGAGGTTGATCCAAACAGCAACAGAGATCTTATGCCATACTTGTCTCTAAGTATATGCATATAACTCTTTAGCTGCTTGATACACTCTTCTTTTGTCATACCATCACCTTTTGTTTGCAAAAATACGAAAATAATTCATAAATGCAAACTTTTACACACTAATTGTTATATTGTAAAACAACGAATGGGGACAGCTACCTCTTTGACAGGTGCTGTCCCCACTTAATATGACGCTATAACATAAAATGTTCTTTCGAGTTCCCCTCCCTTCACCGAGGGGAGGGGTTAGGGGTGGGGTCAGTTAACGTTACCGTTTCCGTTAGTTTTCATCATCCCAAAAGCCTTTGGGAGTGGCTGCTGGTGCAGGTTCCTCATCCTCATATATACGGCCGGATTTCTTTGCATCACCGGCATCGAAAGCTTGCGATCCTGCTAATATCTGACTCTCGGAATTAGCATTAATCATTCTCAGCATCGGTGTTTTATACTCTTTTTTCATTGTTCTTTTTTCTTTAATTGTTCTTCTTAAATACCTCTATTCCCCTTCGTATTCCCCTCCCTGCACCTGCGGGGAGGGGTTAGGGGGTGGGGTTGTAATGTTGAAATATTACTTCACAACCATCTTCACACCGTTGATCACATATACACCAGCGGGTACATTGATTGTTTCAGAGTCACCGGCACGAAGGTTACACTTGTTTACAGTGATACCTCTTACATTATGGATGGTCACATCCTTCTGAGCACGAGCCATGATAGTAATGGTTCCCTTGCCTGGGATAATCGCCAAATCTGCATCTCTCTGTACATCGGTGATACCATTGGTTCCACCCATCTCATCATTCTCACCGAACACAATGCTGAATCGGCTTAATTTAGAATTTGAAGATGATGTGTAAACGTAATAAGAGCGGAATGGCAACATCTTCAGTGACAACGGCCTCTTCAGGGTTCTTGAGTCGAGGAAATAATCATGTGCGAAATAGAATACCTGCACATCAGCCTCGGCAGCTCCCTTATGCACATCACCTACAACCTTATCAAATTCAATACCTGTATAAGTACCAGTATTTGTAAAGGTGAATGTAGCATTATTGAATTGAACACCAGAAACTGTCTCATTGGTATAATCGGCTACACCCTTACCAGTTGCATCTGTTGGAGTTGCCTCAATAAGCGCATTGTATGCACGAACTATAAATGAGCTGTTATCATCATCATATTCATCATATTCAGTATCAACCTGTACTACATACGGCTTATTGGCAACAGACTTCGTACCAGATATCGGACTGAAGTATCCTACGCCATAGTCATCACTAATGCTATTCTTCTCATGTGCAAGAGGTTTGTTTGCATTCATCTCAGCGAGTGTAAACCTACATCTGGGATCGCCATCAGCAGCGATAGCCTTTTCGGTTACTTGCTCGTCTGTGTAAAAATTCTCGTGAACACCTTTGTTAACATCGATAGTAAATGGCAAGATAACTGTACCGTTCCATACCTTTTCATTCTGATCTTTAGTAATCAAACGTTTGTAATAAGCGTAGTTAGCTTCACCAACCTGGATGTTATATGGTGCGAAGAATGGATACTTATCGGTAAGTACAATATTCTTAGCTGCAAGGAATGATGTACCGGACTTAACGGCAAAGTTTGGATACTCAGTACTCATACCCTCTGGTAAGTAAACCAATACGTTTGGTCCAAGGTGCTCCCTTATCTTATCGAGGGTATTGGGAGCCATAGCACATACTGAAAGTAACTCACTGGCATCAACATAGAGAATCTGTTCCTTTTCAATATTGTTGCTTGCTTTAAGCCCAGCAATAACATTCTTGATCTGGGCTACGGTCAGATAACCATTGACTTGTTTCTTATGGTCCGGATCGGTAGGATCATCGATTGTAATCTTATCAGAAGTTCCAAGTTTCACACCATACTGAGCGAGTCTCTTCGCCTCTGTAGTAGCCTGCTCATAGAATGTATTCTCATAAACGAGGGTGGGCACAATAGTTGGAGTGAATGTCTTCTTTTTCAGCACCATGTTCATCTCATAGTAAGCATAGTAGCGATGCTCTGTAGATGTTTGCGGTGAGATATTGTAACGGGTCTCGTCACATGTAAACAAGTATGCTTTTGTTGTTTTATCAGCAGCATTACAAGTAACTTCATTAAATGTACCACCATCTGTCTGATATGCAGTTACAGAGAATGGATTCTCCTGGAAGTATGTTGCTTGACCTGATGTAACCTCAGCAGCATTATTAAACTTGAATTCTTTGTTACCACCCAAAAGCACAACCGTCTTGCAGTTATCTCCTGATGTAATGGCAGATGCTGCGTCTGAATTAGCTACATTGTAGCCAGTATACAGACTGGTTGTCTTGTTGAAATAGTCAGATTTCACGAAGTTGTAACGAGAATAGTGATTACTGGTTCCACCGGGATAGGTCTCATCCGCATAGTCACTCTTCAGATTCTCGAAGGTAAACTTCACAGGCAGAGGATAGTCTTCTGGAACATAGAACTCAAAGGCACCACCACGAACAGAGAAGTCTGTAGCTGTGAATGTCTGGCTCATTCTGTTTGCTGTTGCTTGCTGATCCTGGCAAACGATATCAAGTGACTTGATGAACGGGTCGAGTGCCTGCATGGTCAACTCAACTGTGATGAGTGCCTTAGCATCACTCCCCTGTAGCCCGCTAATCTGGAACTTGATGGCATCATTGTTCAGACCAGTTAATTCAAGGTATCCATCCTTCGTGCTACTATTGATAGTCTTTGTCTGATAGCCCTTTGAAGCATCTGTGCTGCCATCTTTTCCAAATACAGTAAGAGTATAATTAGATGGTGAGAATGCAGGTACATTAACAGAGCCATCACTAATAGAAATCTTCTCTCCCGTTAACTGGGGAGTAGCCTTATAAGAGGGATTCCAATTAAATCTGAAATAATTATTATAATCTGGATGTTGACCTTCGAGATAAAAACTATAATCGCCTATGTTAAAGAATATATTGTTGCTACTATCAATCATAAACTTTGTGGCCTGGCTTTTTGACGTGGTTGTAGAAGCAGTTCTTGTACCGCCACTATATCCCGTATAAGTCAAATAGGTGCCCCCGTTATTACCGGTTCTGATATAACCCTCATCATCCATAAACCAGACAGCAGCATAATCTTCATATTCAGTCAAACTACCATCATCATCCATATACACAGTCCAACTGGGCCAGCTACTCTTTGATGCTACAATCTTAAATCCATCATACTCTTTTGTTAATGCCAAATTACCACCCGTGGTACTCTTGCCATAGGTATAGTGAATCTTGGCACCTACAATACGGAAACCGATTGGGCTTGAGTGGCCATCCACGTCAGTGGCATCAACAGGGCATTCTACAAAGTAAGTGTTGTTTTTTAAACCATAGTAGTAGTCACCATTGTTATAGGTGGCATAGATAGTACCTGTTCCTGGTGTTGCAGGAAGCGAACCATTTGTAGTAGCTCCATCCTGGAAGATCACGTTATTAGCTACGAGGTCACGGACATTCATGTAGCTATATGTATAGTGATTATTGTTGTCCAGACCTACATTTCCTAAATCCAACTTACCAGTTACAAATGGTGCAGTCATATAATTCACACCAGTATTTGAGATGGTATTTGGCTTTGATTTTGGAGATACCTCTTCTGTAAAGTCACCCTCTGCTGTAAAATAAATCTTTGCAGATACGATAGACACTTGGAAATACTTCTTACTTTTATGAGAAAGTCTGAAATAGAGGTGGTTACCCATATCTGTAGCACGTCTGCTGATAACGTAGTAATTTTCTTCTCCAGACTCTTTTGAGTCAAGCATCACATTGTATGTGGTGTTCCCAACCTTCTTACCAGCTACTGCCAGATAATGCGGATTCGTATTAATGTCACTTACAATAGTCTGGAAATTCAGATAATCATCAGCACCAGTGTATGACATATCTGTCTTCTTTGCACGATAAGACAGATCATCTGTTTCATAGAAGATCTTACGCTGGTTTTCTACTTCCAGGTCTCCAATAGTAGCATCACCTATGTCATTTGCCAATACAATTTCGTAGCCAGTGAACTTAAATCCCTTTGGTAATGATATTGTCATGTAACAGTCAATTTTTGGACCGCTACCGAAAGTAATCTTTCCATTATGGAGAATCATATTACCGGCAGGATTGAGGAGCTCTCCACCATCGGTGAGGTTACAGAAGTCAGAAACCGTCACAGTAAGAGGAAGCTGTTTGTGTTTCCAAGTAGAGGAATAGCCTTTCTCGGAACCGACCTCTGAGTTCTGTGTAGATGCAGCCATCAGAGTTCCTGTTGAAGGGCTGATCGTCACATCCTGCGCAAACACGTTGCTCACTCCCATGACTAATAGGGCGAGCATCATAAATAGTTTTGCTTTTTTCATTTTCATTCGTTTTATTTGTTTGTTATTATTATTGTTCGTTCACTCGTATATCGTTAGTTGCAATTGATTCATTTGTTTTCCCCTCTCCCAACCTCATTCCCGAGCTTCGCTCGCCTACCCGTAGCCTTTCCCCACAGGCGAGGGGCGAGGAGTTCTTGGTTTATCCTTCCCTCAGGCATGGGGCGAGGAGTTATTGGTTTATCCTTCCCACAGGTGAGGTGGTTTAGGAGTTATTTGGGGACTGGCTCTACCCGTCAGGGGGTGCCTGTCCCCACCATTGTCAGGCCTGTGCTCTGACGGATTTGTAATCCGTCTGGGGTGAGAGGCGGATCTCAGATCCGCAAGACTCTCTTAGAGTGGATGATTTGGGATTGCAAATCCCAAATTCCATGCAAGCGGATTTCAAATACGCTTGAGCAATAATTTTCTCCTTTGGCGGGGACAGGCACCCTTCGTGAGCCAGTCCCCGAGAGTTGAGCCAATCCCCGAGTACTGAGGTAGCCTTCAATTTATCCCCCTCTCCCAACCTCTCCCCCTCGGTGAGGGGCGAGGGCTTTCGTTTCTTCTGCGTGGACAGGCACCCTTTGTGAGCCAGTCCCCGAGTGTATTTCACCACCTCAAAGACAGGGGCTTTAACTGTTATTAACCGTTTACTGAACAGGCCTCAATCCCAGTGTTTATGCGGGTTCTGCACGCTCGCAGTCCATCCTCTATTACGCCCATATATGACATTCTTTCCCAAAGGTTTCCCAATCGGAATCATGTCTCATCAGAGTAGCATCGGTTTCCCTAAGCCATCGGCATCTGTTTGAGGAACAGCGCCTTACGTCTCCTTGTCCATTATTTATCGCTGAATCTTCTCTATGTTCGGCTTTTTGTCAGGACAGTTCACTTCACTATATAATCTTTGCAAAGGTATATAGAATTTTAATAACTTGCAAATATTTTGAGAACTTTTTTTAATTATTTTTCAGTAAGTATGCAATAAATCACGCATCGTGTACGTTTATTCCGTTTTTCGCAATAAGTGTTCGATGATTCGGTCAGTACATCTTCGCGGTCTTGATTTCATTTTGTAGATAGGAATAAACATATCCAGGGCTCTGGTAGTACAGTCCGGTTTCATTATCTTGGAGGCGCTCAAATGTTTCAGAAGTATAGAGCACGTCAAGAGCTTCTTGAAGTGTATAATGAAACTCCGAAACGAGCTGTTCAGCTAAATCCACAGCAAGATCATCTTTCATGATCTGGATTTGTTCTGGTGTTAACTTAGTTTTCATATAGCGGTAAGTTGTTTTAGTGCTCTTTCTGTTCCGAAAAAATACTGAAAAGTAATTCCCTTAGCATACTTCAGTTCGTCGATCAATTGTTGCAAAGAGATAACGCCTCCTTGAAATCTACGTAACTGATAGGTGACGCCATCGTCAGCAATGGGACCATATACAATGTCATAATCGTGAGCCGGATGATGCTCTTTAATATCCCTGTTTTTAAGCACGAATCGAGCCCACTCCTCAGAATAGTCATCAAACAGCAAGGATTTCACCTTATTTGTTTGCAAAATAGTTTCATCAAAGAGGAACTCGCTAATCTCAGCTTTCCCTGTCTGTAATTGTCGAACTTTTTGATAAGCCATATCCATAGCCTGCTGTTTATCCGCAGACAGGTAGAAGCCACGTCCAAAGTCTTTAAATGGCTTTGAATGGGAAAGGTCAGGTGATAGTATCCTGACATTTGAGCCATGGTATAGTTTTATCATTTTAGTTCTCCTCCGTTATGCGCACATACCTGTGTCATTATCTCTATTCCGTCTGGAAATGATTGGGTATGAATTACCTCGTAGTTTTCATATAGATGTTTCAATCCTTGGAAGCGTTTGAGATAGGCGTATGCTTGTCGCGGGTGAATGCCATAATGGGCTGCAAACTCACTTATGAGTGCAACTACATAGCCTAATCTATTTCGATCTTCTCTGGACATTGCTCAACTTTTTTGCAAATATAGTTATTCTTTGGGGAAAATGCAAATATTTGGTGTTTTAAAAAACGCAGGCCCATCCGAACCTGTTATATAGAATATGTTATCGTTTGTTTTTCCCAAACAGATCCGAGTGTGTTCCTGTATTTGTCATTATCAACACCAACTCCCTATCATCCTGCATCCAGACAAGGAGCCAGTCGGAGGTCAGATGACATTCCCAGTATCCTTCATAATTTCCGTGAAGCTTGTGTGGGTCATATTTGGCAGGTAATTGTCCTGTATTAACAAGGATATTAAGTGCTTCACCCAAAAGCACCTCGTTGCATCCTCGTTTAAGGCATCGTTTTAACGATCTCTTAAATTCACCTGTGAATCTAAGCGTATATTTCATGCTTTGCATTGATTGATAAGATCTTCCACACTTTTTGCCTCATAGACTCTGCCGTTTTTTAGGTCTTCTATGGCACGATCCATTCCGTTTTTCCTCTGACGTTTGAGTGTTACGGAAGAAACACCGCGAATCAAACTGATGGCTTGCTTGATCTGTTCAAGCTTTGAGACATCTTCAATTGAAACTGTAAGTTGTGTCATATTCTGCTTCTATATTTATTTTTGCAAATATAGTTATTCTTTTGGGAAAATGCAAATATTTGGAGGTTTTTAAAAAACGCAGGCCCATCCGAACCTGTTAACCAGTTCACGGAGCAGATTGCGATCAGATATTGGAATGGTAAGCGCCACAGTCTCGTGCATATTGTCATTTTGTGTGGTTTTAGAAATTTCCACATTATACTGTGCCTGGGCTGCCAGTAATATTTTAGCGGGAAGGCCAATGGTATCCTCTATCTTCATCGCCAACTCGGTTGTTAATGCACGTTTACCGTTAAGAACCTCGCTAAGATGAGAAGGCTGAACACCTATGGTCTTGGCAAAAGCCTTCTGACTGATGCCACGTTCCACAAGCTCAGGTTTAATCATCATTCCCGGATGCACTGGCATGAATGGTGCAGGGTTATTATTTTTTATTGCCATAATGAGTATTGTCTAATGTTAAAACAATTATCTTGATTCCTCCGTCATATTCACGGAAAATTATACGCTCCACCATCCCATTAACAACCCTTATGGAACTTAACCCATTGGTTCCTGAAAGCTGTTCATAGTGAAGGAAAGAGATGGACCTAAGATCGTTTGCGTGTAAAGACATTCGTAAGTAGTTATATGCTACGAGCAGTGCCTTCATGAACTTTGCATTACGAGTATACTTTTTGTATTTGCTATTACGACCTGTAGTTATGAGTTCCTCCAAATCTGTGTCTTCAAAGATGATTTGCATAATTGTATGCTAACTTGATTGCAAATATAGAGAATTATTCCCAAATATGGGAACAATTTCAAAATACCATATGTTTTTTAAATATAAATTAACAAAACGCCAGGCGTCTTTAAGAGGATTAGTAATGATAATGTGTATCCAGGCTAGAATCAGCAATGCACACGGTGAACAGTTGTAATGCTTACCACTGTAGTGCGCCAGTATGGCGCAATGGAGTGCCATGTAGCGACACAGTAGTGCGCCAGTATAGCGCAATAGATTGCGATGTAGCGGCACAGTAGTGCGCCTGTATAGCGCAATGGGGTAAAAGGGGGATTACGCAACCAGTTCTTCCTTTCGGACTACTTTCAGTATAGGTTCGCCCAGGGCTTGCTCAATAGCCACAAGTGTTTCGATGGTGAAGTTATGGGTGCCTCGCATCCATTTGCTCACTTCAGCCTCCTTTTTACCCAAGAGAGCTGCAAGATCCTTCTGTTTTAGTCCTTTCATAGTTAGTATTTCGTGGATTCTGTCTACAATCTGAAAGGACAGTTCGACAGACTGTCTTATCTCGGGACTTACTTTCCTGCGACGTTCTTCAATTATATCACTCCTTTTCATTTCTATCAAAGTTAAGGTTACCTATCATTTCTTTTCCAACCAAGAGAATCCAACTTTAAATGCTCCTCAAGTGTATTTTTATAAAAGCATTGATAGATATGCCATGCCATTAATACCTTCTATTTTTCCGTAGAAGATGTTGTCTTTCTCACTAAATGCTATAGAGCCTATATATCCTTTGTATGTCATTGTATTCATATCAGAAATCCTCTTATTCGCAAAAGTATCTAAATTTCAGTTACAATCCAAATAATTAGATTGGAAAATAAAAGATTGCTAAGAATATTTGTTAGTTTTTGATTACGTGTTGGCGGGGACAGGCACCCTTCGTGAGCCAGTCCCCGAGTGACTCCCTCCCTTTCGGGGAGGGGCTTCCTATACGGGGACTTACGTGCCCCGTCTATGCCCTGTCGCCCCAACGGGCTAATCATAACTGTGAACTATGAACTATGAACTGTGAACTATTTTCAGTGTTTGGTCGCAGTATTCTACGACGGCGGGGCGATGGGTGATAAAGATAATCGTTTTATGCTGATTGCCAATGATTTGCTGGAGCAGTTGTCGCTCTGTCTCAGGATCGAGCGCGCTGGTGGACTCATCGAATATCAGGATATCACCGTCGCGCAACAGGGCCCGGGCAATGGCGATGCGTTGCGCCTGTCCTTCACTCAGTCCGACACCCTCTTCGGCACACATCGTATCGAGCTGTTCGGGCAGGTCCTTCACGAAATCGGCACATGCCAGATGCAGCACGTTCCACATCTCCTCATCGGTAGCCGTTACCTTCCCCAGTCGGAGGTTCTCACGGATAGTACCACTGAGCAGGGTGTTACCCTGTGGCACATACACCAGATTGCAGCGTGTACGCGACGACAGATTCTGTTTTTCTACCTTATTATATATATAGGCGCTTCCTTTTTGCGGATGGATCAGTGAGAGGATGATACGCACGAGGGTGGTCTTTCCGGCTCCCGTCTCACCCAAAACAGCCGTGCAGGTGCCTGGCCGGAAGTCGTAAGAGAGGTTATCCAGCACGATGCCCTCCTCCGTGTCGTAGGCATAGCTGACATTTTCAAAGCGGATGCCGCACGGACCGTCAAGCCGGATCGGTTCGCCCTGTTCTTCGAGCGGATTCTCTTCCAACTCCATCAGTCGCTCAGCTGCAGTGAAGACGCCCACAAAGGCAGGCACCAAGCGGGTCAGTGAGCGGGCCGGACCCTGTATGCGGTTGACCAACTGCAGGAAGGCCGTCATGCCGCCGAACGACAGGGTATGGTTGTACATACGCATGGCGCTCCACAAGAAGGCGATGAGATAACCGAGCGAGAAACCGGCATTGAGGATGAGATTGCTGAAGACAGAGAACCGAGTGCGGCGCACCACATGATGACGCAGTTCACTCTGCGTGTTCTCCAGTTTGTCAACCATGACATCATCACTCTCCAGTGTCTTGATGACCATCCTGTTTTGCACCGTTTCCTGAAGGACACTCTGCACACGAGAGTCGCTATTACGTACCTCACGAGTGAGTTGTCGCATCTTCCCGACATACAGTTTACTGACTAAAATAAAGAGCGGAAGCATGATGATAATCACCAGTGCGAGCCACTTGTCCATCGAAAAAAGATAACAGAATGCGCCGATGAAAAGGGCAAAAACTGACAATGTCCCCGGTATTGTCTCGGTGACGAACCCCACCACACTGTTAACATCCTTCTCGAGTCGGTTGATCACGTCACCACTATGCAGACGGTCTTTCCCCTGCCACTCACTGTGCAGGATCCGGTTGAGCATCTGTTGCTGCATCCTGTTCTGTGCTTTCACCCCAAGGATATTACGTACCCACACCCCACTGATACTGATGGCGAAGCTGCAGAGGATCAAGATTCCCATGTAGGCGACGGCCCAGTAGAGAGAGCCGGGCTCTGCATGCGAAGCCACGTCGATGGCGTGTTGCACCGCCCATACCTGTGCCAGGCTGACGGCTACATCCGCCAACCCTAAACCGGCATTGATGCCGGCTTGCAACCGGTTGCCACGACTGGCTCGCCATAGCCACCGCAGGATTGCCGCGGCGTTGTACCGATAATCAGGGATGTTTAAAAACTTTTTTAAAAACATATTTTTATTCGTTCTTCTCTCTGTTAAGGCAGAGAGAATGAACCAAGAGAGACCATTTCTCCACCCCACGCCCCTCCTTAAAACGATAACGTTAACGATAACGATAACTAGTTGCTGCGCAACACTACCCTGCTTTAGAGCCGCCCCTATCAAGGGGCTCAAAACCTACTCGTCGCTCTTTCATTAAGGTATGCTCGCCCCATCAAAGGGGCGGCATGATACATCTTTCGCTATTGCGAGTATATACGGTCAAAATGCATCATGATTCTACGCAATACTGTATGTAATTTTCCATTATCCATTATCCATTTTTATTGCCTTCGGCAATTATCGTTCTCCTCTCATTGCCTTCAGCAATCTCATCCGTGTTATCCGCAGGAGATCGCGGATCAAGTCCGCGATGAGGGGATTAGGAGGCCTATGCTGTGTCGCCCTAAAGGGCTTTGTCATGACTCCACAACATTCACGGGGATTGACACCTCCGTCTATGCTGTGTCGCCCCTGTGGGGCTTTATTATTCTTCACCCTTTATCACGGGGATTGACACCTCCGTCTATGCTGTGTCGCCCTAAAGGGCTTTATTGAATTGAATGCTCTTCTATCACGGGGGCTTACGCACCCCGCCTATGCTGTGTCGCCCCTGTGGGGCTTTATTATTCTTCACCCTTTATTACGGGGGTTGACACCCCCGTCTATGCTGTGTCGCCCTAAAGGGCTAATCATAACTCTACACTCTAAACTCTACACTCTACACTTTGAACTACCGACTGTCCACTCCCCAAGAGAGTTTCTCTCGCAGGGTGGAGAAATAGCGGGTGCTGCGGGGCTTGACGATACGCACTACATAAGGCGCCTTGCGGATAGTGAGTCGGATACCCTCCTCACATTTCTCCGAACGGCCGTCCACCGCGATGAGGAAATGATGCGAACGACTCTCTACCGTGAGCGTTACCTCCGAATGATCGCTGATCACGATCGGTCGCACGTTCAGACTATGCGGAGCAACCGGTGTCAGACAGAGGATGCCCGATGCCGGTGCGATGATTGGTCCACCGTTAGACAGCGAATAGGCAGTAGAGCCTGTCGGCGTGCTCACGATGAGACCGTCGGCCTGATAGGTGGTGAGATACTCCCTGTCGATACAGGTGCGGATAGAGATCATAGAGGCATTGTCGCGCTTCAGTACAGCGATATCATTGAGGGCATAGGGCATCCCCTGCAACTCATGACCGAAGGCGCTCACCCCGATAACCGTATGTTCCTCTGTGATATAGTCGTTGGCATAGATCGCATCTACCGACTCACGGATCATCTTCGGACTGATTGCCGCGAGGAATCCCAACCGTCCCATATTCACACCGAGGATGGGGATCTGTCGCTTACCCACCATTGCCGCCGTCTTCAGGAACGTACCGTCGCCGCCCAGTGACACCACGAAATCCGCAGAGATATCCTCAGCGTCGAAAGATTCGCAGCCGTCGAGCGTCATATCCATCTGCTTTTTCAAAAAGTCATAGTACTCTCGCTCGATGCGCACGGTGGCTTGGTGTGCCAGCAGTTGACTGATCACCTCCTGCACATAAGCGGATTTCTCTGTTTGGTAAACATTGCCTACCAGGGCGAATGACAGTGGTATATGAACCATAATTTGATGCGTTTAAGTATCTTTTTGTTCAGAAAGCATTGCCAAATAACAATTTATTTGTATCTTTGCACAATAGGGGGTTACGAGATCGCTCTTCTATGTTCATGCAAAAATAAGCATTTTCATGGAAAAAGCAAGCGATATTGTCCTATTTATTTAAAAATTCATTATTAATCATCCTAAACAATAACAGAATATGGCAATAGTATTTGTATTTCTCGCTGACGGTTTTGAGGACGTAGAGGCCCTCATCCCCGTGGATGTGTTACGCCGTGGCGGTGTGGAAGTAATCACCGTGTCTATCAACGATACCGTAGCGGTGACCTCCGCACATGGTGTTATGATCATGGCTGATGCCCTCTTTGAGGATGTAGAAGGAATGTTGAATGAGGCCGACCTGCTGCTGTTGCCTGGCGGTATGCCCGGTGCTACGAACCTGAACGGTTGTGAACCGCTGAAGAAAGCGCTGGTTAATCAGTTTGAGCAGGGTAAGAAAGTGGCTGCTATCTGTGCTGCCCCGCTGGTTTTGGGTGGTCTCGGACTGTTGCGCGGCAAGAATGCCACCTGCTATCCCGGTTTTGAGGATACCTTGGAAGGAGCCCATTACACCGCAGAACTCTTCACCGTGGATGGCAATGTGACGACTGGTGAGGGACCGGCTGCTGCCTTCCCCTTCGCATACAGTCTGCTCGAGCAGCTCACTGATGCCCAGACGGCTCATGATGTGGCAGAGGGAATGAGGTTTTTGCATTTAATTGAAAATTGAGAATTTACAATTAAATAAAGTTTTGTTCTTCTTTCTTCGGCGCGAAGAAAAAAGCACTTTACCACTTTTCTCTGGAGAAAAGTTCCAAAAGAGCCTCTCCTCCCCACGCCCCTCCACATGGAGGGGATGTAACCGCTCCTTCTCGTCGCTCTTACATTATGGTATGCTCGCCCCATCATAGGGGCGGCATAATTGTAGAGCCCCTCCCCAACCCTCCCCGAGAGGGAGGAAAAAACAATCAAGTCGGACCTTTGATGGTCCGAACTTACAATGAAGGGTAGGGCTTGTCCCTACCCGGTTAAGAGCGACGAGTAGGAGCGGTTGCATCCCTCGCCCTGGAAAGGGAGAGGGCGTGGGAGAGGGTCGAAGCCCCTCATTACAGTAAGGAGGGGTTGGGGTGGTTGAGAAAAAACATAACATGGTCTCTCTTGGTTCATTCTCTCTGCCGAAACAGAGAGAAGAACATAAAGAATAAACATTAAACATATGTATAGTTTACTTCAACAAGACATAAAATACATTCCGGGGGTGGGGCCCCGCAGAAAAGAGATACTACAGAAAGAACTGGGTATCTCTACGTTTGGTGACCTGTTGGAGTACTACCCCTACAAATACGTCGACCGCAGTAAGGTATACCGTATCAACGAGTTGTCGGGCGAGATGCCGTTCGTGCAGATCTCTGGGAAGATTCTCAGTTTCGAGGAGTTCGACATGGGTCCCCGTAAGAAACGGGTGGTGGCGCATGTCAGCGACGGCACGGGCATCGTGGATCTGGTATGGTTCGTGCGTGCTCAAAGGATCTCCTCGAGTTATAAGGTAAACACAGACTATATCATCTTCGGCAAACCCACGGTGTACAACGGCCGTTATCAGTTTGCCCACCCGGAGATCGAGAAGGTGCAAGACCTGAACCTCTCGGAGATGGGTATGCAGCCGTATTATGTAACAACCGAGAAGATGAAGAAGGCAGGTATCACCTCGCGCACCATCGAAAAGATCATCAAGTCATTGCTCGAACTGTTGAAGAACCCGCTTGAAGAGACGCTTCCCGCCTTCATCACCAACCGGTTACGACTGGTATCCCGTGATACGGCCATGCGGAATATCCATTACCCGAAGACCCCACAGCAGGCCGACTACGCGCGACAGCGACTGAAGTTCGAGGAACTCTTCTACGTGCAACTCAATATCGTGCGTTACGCCTCCGACCACCGCAGGAAATACCGTGGGTATATCTTCCAACATGTGGGCGACTACTTCAATACTTTCTATCGCAACAACCTGCCTTTTGCTTTGACGGAGGCGCAGAAGCGGGTAATCCGTGAGATCCGTAAGGATACGGGCTCCGGCAGACAGATGAACCGACTGTTGCAAGGCGATGTGGGGTCTGGGAAGACGCTCGTGGCCCTCATGTCAATGCTCATCGCCTTAGATAACCAATACCAGGCATGTATCATGGCGCCTACGGAGATCCTGGCCGAGCAGCACCTCGCCACCATCAGGGAATTCCTGAAGGGGATGGACATCCGGGTGGAACTGCTTACCGGCATTGTAAAAGGCAAGCGGCGCCAACAAGTGCTCGACGGAGTGCTCAACGGATCGGTGCAGATTCTCGTGGGTACCCATGCGATCATCGAAGATACGGTGCAGTTCAATCGTCTGGGCATGGTGGTCATCGACGAACAGCACCGTTTTGGCGTAGCACAGCGCGCCAAACTATGGAGCAAGAGTGCTAACCCGCCGCATATCCTCGTGATGACAGCCACGCCGATACCCCGTACACTGGCCATGACACTTTATGGTGACTTGGATGTAAGCGTTATCGACGAACTGCCGCCGGGCAGAAAACCCGTGGTGACCGTTCATCAATACGACAACCGCATCGCCTCACTCTACGACGGCATCCGCAAACAGGTGCGACAAGGGCGACAGGTATATATCGTCTTCCCGCTGATCAAGGAAAGTGAGAAGAGCGACATGAAAAACCTGGAGGATGGATACAACGCATTGTTAGAGGTGTTCCCCGAGTTCCGGCTCAGCAAGGTACACGGACAGATGAAACCTGCTGAGAAAGAGGCCGAGATGCAACGCTTCGTTCGTGGAGAGACGCAGATCCTGGTGGCCACCACGGTAATAGAGGTAGGTGTGAATGTGCCGAATGCTTCTGTCATGGTGATCCTCGATGCCCAACGTTTCGGACTGTCGCAGCTTCATCAGTTGCGCGGTCGTGTGGGTCGTGGCGCCGACCAGTCATTCTGTATCTTAGTCACCAAACCACAGTTGTCGAAAGAGACACGCATGCGTATTGATATTATGTGCGACACAAACGACGGATTCCGCATTGCCGAGGCCGACTTAAAGCTTCGTGGACCAGGCGATCTGGAGGGAACACAACAGAGTGGCATGGCGTTCGACTTGAAGATTGCGGATATCGCTCGTGACGGACAACTGGTGCAGTTGGCCCGTGACGAGGCGCAGCGCATCATCGAGGATGACCCCGACTGCGTAAAACATGAATACCAGTTGCTGTGGCAGCGTCTGGCCGCCTTGAAGAAGACGAATATCAACTGGGCGAGCATTTCGTAGAAGTGTAGAGTGTAGAGTTTAGAGTGTAGAGTGTAGAGTGTAGAGTGTAGAGTGTAGAGTGCATAGTACATAGTGTAGAGTGTAGGGTTACGTCTCGCTCTCTTTGTTACCACCGCCTTCGGCGACGTTGCGACAAGAGAGCCATGACCGTTGGTTCACAGTTCATTGTTTAGAGCTTCGCTCGGGGACTGGCTCTTTGATGTGCCTGTCCCCGCCAATAGTTTCTTCATGGTGAGCTTTCTTCCTCATTACATTCTTCCCCTCATTGCGGGTTTGCCCACTCATCCCGGACTTGATCCGGGATCTCCTGCGGAGAATAACACGGATGAGATTCCGGCTCGGAGGCCGGAATGAGAGGAGCAGCGAGGGCAGAGGCAAGCTTGCTTGTACTATGCCGAGATTCCCGCTTACGCGCCCATTGGCTTTCCCCATAGGCGCCGAACGATGTTTCCCGAGCTTCGCTCGCCTACCCGTAGCCTTTCGTGTCGATATCGCTGAAAGCAATGAGGGATAGCCTTTGACCTTTGCCTCCGGCGATCTTATGAATTCTCAAAACTGTTAAATAGACCATAAAACTGTTAAGAGATAGACTAAATTGCAAATAATTTTGTTATATTTGCAGTCGGTTAATGTGAAAATAGGCTCTTTTTTTGTATGAGAGTCATTTATACAAGACCGTATGACAGATGTAATCACTTGATAATCATCTGTTTCAGGCGTAAAGGAAAATGCGCCTCAATGTTTAACAAAATAAACATCTATGCAATTAAAGAAAGTACTTAAGACATTTTCTATAGCAGCAATGTTGTTTGCTGCTGCTACACCTGTTTGCGGACAAGACCTGTTGGCTCGCCAGGCACCGGTTGACCGTAAGATGAAAGCTTTGGACACTATCGCATTGCGCCATATCATCGAAAGAGAGATGGCTGGTAATCCCTCGGCACAGTTGTATTCCGAGTGGAGTAATAAATATGCTCATCAGGCTACCGCGCTGCCCGACTCTTTCACAATCGACCTGCGTCACTTCGCTATGCCGACAGACAGCAGGGTGATTACCAGTAACTATGGTCGTCGTTGGGGCCGCATGCACAAAGGTATCGACGTAAAGGTATATATCGGTGACACCATCCGCAGCGCTTTCGACGGAAAGGTACGCGTGGTACGCTACGAGGCTGGTGGCTATGGAAACTTCGTGGTGATCCGTCATAACAACGGTTTGGAGACGATCTACGGACATATGTCAAAGCAGTTGGTTCGTGAAAACCAGCAGGTACGTGCCGGTGAGCCTATCGGATTGGGCGGAAATACCGGACGTAGTACCGGTTCTCACTTGCATTTTGAGACTCGTCTGTGTGGCGTAGCCCTCGACCCTGCATTGATGTTCGACTTCCGTGCGCAGGATGTGACGGCAGATTTCTATACCTATCGTAACAAGAATAAGAACAGACGTGCCTTCGTTAACGACATCGCCAGCACATCAAGCGAGGAGTTTGAGCCGGCAGAAGTAGAGGATGTAGCACCTGTGAAGGCTACCAGCACGCCCGTTGCGAAACAGTCAACGAAGAAGAACAATCGTGACAATGCCCGCTTCCACAAGGTGGCCAAGGGTGAGACCCTCTATTCTATCGCCAAGCGCAGGGGCACTACGGTTGATAAGTTACGTAAGATCAACCATCTGGGCAAGAAGGCAAGCATCCGTCCGGGACAGATACTAAGATTCTCTTAATATAGTAATACAATAATGAATAAGATAGGGGTGGCGTTGGTGCTACCCCTTTTTTATAAAAGGGTCTTTTGCCTAAAATCTTTTCTTTCTTCATTTCTTCGGCGCGAAGAAAGAAGCAAAGAAGCATCCACCCACCCCAGGGCCCCTCCCTATATGGAGGGGATGCAACCGCTCCTACTCGTCGCTCTTACATTAATGTACCGCTCCCTTATCAGTGGTCGCGGTCTTGTTTTAGCCCCACTCAATCTCCCCGAGGGAAGGAGACCATGGGATTCCCGCTTATGCTCTGTCGCCCCTACGGGGCTGATTGATTGGTATACGGGGCTGACACCCCACGGGGGCTTACGCACCCCGTCTATGCTGTTTCGCCCCTAAAGGGGCTAACCCTAAACTCTAAACTCTAAACTAATTTCCTGGAAATCGCCCGAATAACAAACCACGCGTGCCAACAGATGGTGGTGAAGAGACCGTAGTGATGGCTCATCACTTGGAATCGCTCCTTCAGTGAAGCCCGATGATGACGCGTGGAGAGCCCTTCTTTCAGGTAGTTCGCCAGCACCATGTGCGTGTTATGCAGGGTCAACCCTTCCTTCTCGGCCCTTCTCATCACACGTATACACCAGTCGACATCCCCCGATAACCTATACCTTATATTATATGGTTCAGCCTGTGCGATATCCGTACGCGCATAGAAAGCCTGATGGCATACCAGCATCCCCTTTTGGAAAGACCGCCAGGAGAGTTTCTCTGGAGCCGACAGATGGCGCTTGCCAAGGTACTCTCCCTGCTCATTCACCACATCGGTATCGCCGTAGATCACGGCCGGCAGCGATTTCTCATCCAACTGCTCCGCCACCTTCTGCAAGGTATCTGCGGAGTGGAAACAGTCACCGGCATTCATGAAGATGACATAATCACCGGTGGCAAGCTTCAACCCTTTGTTCATCGCGTCATAAATACCCGAATCCGGTTCAGAACTGACAATCACCGGGTAAGGGCATTGCTGTCGGTAAGCATCCACCATCTGCAGGGTAGTATCGGTAGAAAACCCGTCGATGATCAGATGTTCCAACTGCTGATAAGTCTGACCGCCCACACTGTCTAATGTCCTTTGTACACAGTGGGCGGCATTCCAGGTGATGGTTATGATAGAAAAACGAATCATAGCTGTTTGATAACGACGGCAGGATTGCCTGCCACAACACAATTGTCCGGCACATCATGGAATACGACGGCACCGGCAGCGATCTTCACGTTATTGCCAATATGTATGCCACCGTATACCGTTGCCCCAGTGTAAATACTCACATGGTCACCGATGACGGGTCGACCGCCCTTGCCATTGCCCAGCGTAACCAACTGCAGACAGTAGAAATCACTGCCTATGCGCTCGGCATTCAGATAGGTAGCATAGTTATGCTCAAAATGAGCCCCTGGCCCGATGCTCGGGCACCAGATATTTAACGTGCGTTCCGGAGGTAGCAGCCATTTGATAGGCGCTGCCCAGTATTCACCGATACGGTAGTAGAAAAGATTTCTGAACACACGTTCGCGTGTGCAAGCCTTAATGAAGTTAAGCACAGTAGGACGTCTGTCTTGCACCTTCATCAGGTCAGCGTCTATCTTTTTCCTCTTACATATATATATAATAATGTGAGGTAGCATCCTGATGGTAGAAGCCGTGAGTATACAGGTTTGTACTATTGGATTCATCGTCTATATTCTACGGGGCGGATCGCCTCATTATACACCTTAATATATTTATTGGCAACGCTCTGTTGCGAGTAGTGGGTTGCCACCTTCTTCACACAATTCTTGCTAAGCGATTCATAATCAGCTTCATTGAGCACATAACGGATGCCATGAGCCAGGTCGTCTGTCTGTCTTACCTTTGCCACATAACCGTTGATCTGGTGGTCGATCATTTCCGGGATTCCTCCTACACGGAATCCGACACAGGGTACACCGCAGGCCATCGCTTCCATGATCGTATTCGGCAGATTGTCTTCCAATGAGGGCAACACAAAGACATCGGCGGCATTATATACCTGCACAATGCGCTGTGGGTCACTGACATAGCCCAGCGGATAGGCTGGTATAGCCAACTGCGACGCCACCTCTTCGGCATGTCCGCCCAATATAGCCACACCGGTATGCTCCTTAAACGAAGGATCTGCATCAGCCAATCGCTGTATGGCCTCCACAAAGAAACTCATTCCTTTACGAGGATCGGTCACGCGCTGTGACACAAAGAGGATGATGCGTTTATCCGTCGGTAACGATAAAGTCTTGCGTGCCATCTGTTTATCCTGCGGACAAAACTGTTGTGAGTCGATGGCGTTGGGGATGCTAACGATCCTTTGGTTCTTCAGCAGGGCACTCTTCCGGGCCTCCTCAGCCAGCCATTCACTGCATGCCACGAGGGTGATGCGCTTGTTGTCATACATCTTCTCCTTACGTTTCCATACCCGGTGTGAGAGATCATTCTTGCCGGGTGAGGGCAACAACGGACAGTCTTGACAAGCAGTATGGTATTGTTCACAGCCGCGGGCATAGTGACAGATAGCGGTGGCGGCCCACAGGTCGTGCATCGTCCACACTACGGGTTTCTTCTCGATGATCTTACGGATATCTTTCAGCGACAGCATGCCTTGGTTGACCCAATGCAGGTGGATCACGTCAGCCTCCTGAAACTCGGGCAAGCTGGTGATATCCGTGCCGCTATTGGCGATGTCCACTTCGAAGAGGCGTTTCTTCTTCAGGTGCATCGACAGCCAGATGCAGAAGCGCTCCCACAAGAAATGCCACTGTTGGCGCCAGGGGTGCTTCAGCCCTACCACCGTCAGTTTGTCGGTGCTCTTCTCTTTCACCAACATCTTGGCCTTCACACCGTTGTTGTTCAGTGCGACCATCAGTCGGTTGGCGGCCACGGCAGCGCCACCCGTATTCTCACTTGTATTGACGATCAGAATTCTCATTTTCTTATTCTTTTTTATGTTCTTCTCTCTGTTTCGGCAGAGAGAATGAACCAAGAGAGACCATGTTATGATTCTTTTCTCAACCACCCCAACCCCTCCTTACCATAATGAGGGGCTTCGATCCTTCCCACGCCCTCCCTTTTCCAAGGGAGGGATGTAACCGCTCCTACTCGTCGCTCTTAACCGGGTAGGGACAAACCCTACCCTTCATTGTAAGTTCGGACCATCAAAGGTCCGACTTGATTGTTTTTCCCTCCCCTCGGGGAGGGAGAGGGAGAGGCTTGACTATCATGCCGCCCCTATGATGGGGCGAGCATACCTTAATGTAAGAGCGACGAAAAGGAGCGGTTACATCCCCTCCATGTGGAGGGGCGTGGGGTGGAGAATGCTTCTTTACTTCTTTCTTCGCGCCGAAGAAAGAATGAAAAAACGGTATTAACGCCGCCCCTTAACCCCAGACTTTACATTCTTTCTAGATTTGAGAAGATCTTTCAAGATCTGCTCAGGCACCTGGAAAACGGTGCCATGCTTCTGTCCCTTGGGCACACTAATCTTATCATCGATGGGCGTGAACGTCTTGAAGTCCTTCGTCGACACGGCTCCGTAACGGGCCTCACGGTAGACATCGAAATAGATCAGGTACTCATCGCCGCACTTGAAGCAGCAGGCACCCTCGCTGTAGGTGGGGGCAAACTTCTGCGTAGGGTTCTCAAACGGTCCGTAGGGTGACTTGCCGAAGACACAGAACAGATCACTGTAACCGGGCTTGCGGTTGTCTTTCAGGATAAAGACATAGTCATTCTTCGCACGTTTCAGCAGGTAGCCGTCGATGCTGTTAAACCCCGGATCGTGATAGGGCTTGGTGGGCGCAAACGTCTGGAAATCACGCGTTGTCGTGTAATACATACGGTGACTGCCGTTCTGCCCCAGTTTATCTGCCTCGGTGTATTTGTTGCGGGGGATGCCCGACGACCAGATGATTAGGAACTGCTCCTGCTCATCATCATAGAACAGCTCGGGCGCCCATACATTGTATGTCAGTGAGTCGGTCATCACAGGAATCTCACGCTGCGGAGTCCAATGAATCAGATCTTTCGAAGAAGAATATCCGAAGGCTTTCTCTCCTGCCCATGCCAAGGTCCACACCAGATGGAACGTGCCGTCGGGCCCCTGCAGGATACACGGATCACGCATCATCGGCTGGGGGTAGTATTTACCCAACTCGAAGTCATTGCGCTCACGCACATAGTAAGGATTGTCGTTTCCTACCTTCGGCAAAAGGATCGAGCCGGGGATATCCTTCCAGTGGTAACCGTCGTAGCTGTACATCAGATGCAGTCCGTCGAGAGCCGGTTCACGGTGACCGGTAAACATATATACCATCTTGCCATTGTCGTTGGCACTAACATCATCAGCATCCTGGTCTGCTGCCATCATCGGCAGAGAACAGGCGCACAGGGTGATGAAGAGAAAAAACCATTTCTTCATAATGTTGAACTTTAAAGTATGATTGCAAATTTAACGATAAATCAGAAAAACGCAAAAGAAAACACCGATTTTCTTTTAGCGCACAAGCTATATTCTTAGCCGCCACATGGATATAACACTCAGAATTTTAGTTATTTTGATAAGATCCGAAAGAATTATTTAGCATAGAAGAAAACAATGCTGTAAATGCTGTTTTTATCTCTCAAAAAGTTTGGCTGTTTCAAATAAAAGTCGTACTTTTGCAACACTAGAACCCGCCAAGCCTCTCCACGATGCTCAAATGTGCGGGTCGTTTTATTTTTTATACTATGAACAACAGAGTACCATTTCAAAAAACCTACACCAGTGCGCACCAGCTTGTCAGACTCTTACAATCACGTGGTTTGATAGTTACAGACACAGTCAAGGCTGAGAGATATCTCGATTATATAGGCTATTACCGCCTGTCAGCTTATATGTATCCTCTATTACAGATGCCCAAGGAACGGCATCATTATAAACCGAATACGACGTTCAGTCAAGTGATAATGCTCTATCGTTTTGACAAGAAACTACGTTTGCTTATCTTCAATGAGATAGAGAAGATCGAAGTGGCAGTGCGATGTGCTATTGTCAATATTGGTTGCGAAATGACGGGCAACCCTTTCTGGATAACAGACAGGAACAATTTCATTGATGCAGGAAAGTTCTATCACACAATCGATCTGATAAATACGGAACTTCATCGTTCACGCGAAGATTTCATTATACATTTCAAGCAGACCTACTCCAATAATTATCCTCCTGCATGGATATTGGCTGAGATTCTGCCCTTTGGTGTCATCACAAATATCTTCAGCAATATAAAAGCAGCTCGCATCAAGAAAAGCATCGCCCACAGATTTGGCTTGCAAATAGCACCTTTTAAGTCGTGGCTCACCATTGTAACCTTGACCCGCAATTCCTGTTGTCATCATGCCCGTGTATGGAACAAGCAGAACACCATTCGTCCGATGCTCCCAGATCGTTTGACGGGTAGATGGATTACTATAACCACAGACACGCTCCGCATTTATTTTAACCTTTGCATCATCAAGTATTTTCTTAATGTTATTTCCCCGAACAACGATATGAGGACAAAGATTGATGCCCTGCTCAATGCCTACCCTTCCATTGACATAAATGCCATGGGGTTCCCTCGTAGTTGGGAGAACGAACCGTTATGGCAATAAAGTAAATCTTTTACGAGTGCCTTAGCCTCCTGCAGTTGAAGGGCATTGGCCCGGCCATTGATACCCACGAGTCCGGCATGTGGTACCCATAGTGCTTAATCCCCCTCATTGTAAGCATTTGCCCAATCCCTCATTGCTTATGCTTCCCTCATCCCGGGCTTGCCCCCTCATCGCGGACTTGCCCCCCTCATCGCGGACTTGATCCGCGATCTCCTGCGGTATATTTCTTGCTCCGCGATCTCACCCCCTTCATACATCCTGTTGGAAAAGACCCTTTTTCCCAGTGGCAAAGACTATTACAACCAGTGTCAAAGACCACTTTTGACACCCTCAGTAATGGTCTTTCTCACACAGAATAATCATTAAAACGAATAGAAGTAGTGTAATGTTCGAGCCGAAATAATGAAATTGAAAAACTGTCAACCCAATTTAGTACAGTTCATTTTGTATGTATTTTTCAATTTTATCCCTCAAACGTATAAATGTATCTTTTATTATTGTATAAATATCTACTGAATTTATTTTACATCATAAACTGCCTTATTTTATTAATCTTTTTTAGTATTATAAAATTCTTTTAACTCTTTAATAATAAACCTTTGGGTAAAATAATCGCAGATGGGCGTAATATGGGAAAGACTGCGAGAGAGCAGAACCTGCATAAACACTGGGATTGTGGCCTGTTTTGTTAACAGTTAATAACGGTTAAATGCCCTGTTTTTTGCTGACAAATTGGCAATAAAACCTCCCGCCCCACACCTGTGGGGAAGGAACGAGGGAGGGGGATAAAATGAAGGCTACCTCAGTACTCGAGGACTGGAAAAATAAAAAAATACTGCGACCGCTTAAGGGAGCAGTACCTTAATGAAAGAGCACCGCGTAGGTGCGGTTGCATCCCTCCCTGGAGAAGGGAGGGCCTTGGGAGGGAAGAGTCCCCTCCTTAGGCAAGGAGGGGTTGGGGTGGTTACGAAAAAAAGGCAACTAACGATATAGTTTGAACAAATAAATTAATAACAAATAAAACGAATGAAAATGAAAAAAGCAAAACTATTTATGATGCTCGCCCTCTTAGTGATGGGAGTGGGCAACGTGTGGGGTGCCACGAAGGACTATTACGTAAACTATGAAAGGGAGTTCCTTGGCAATTCTGCTGGATATACTATTGATGAACCCTATTGGGCGACCATTACGAAGTTCGGTGATCTTACATCAGAATTTGGAGATGGAATCAGTGAAGTAGGCGACAGAATGATTCGTGTAGAATCGGACTATATTAGTTCGTTTGAAAATAATATTAGTGATTACATTAAAGCTAAACCTATAAATGGATATACCACAAGGGTAGTTCTCATTGAAAACTCAATATATATCTGTTACATTTGGACCCAAGCATATGATAGAGCTGAACAAGAATATGATTATCAAACTGGGAGATATAAAGAAGGTTACACTATTTATTTGAAAAACAATGTGATAACTTCCCATGAATGGAAAAGTGGTAAATTCACATATTCTGACTTATATGTAAAAACGAATTCAAGAAGGGTTAAAAATGTCATTAAATTACCATCCAACCAGTGTGCTATTCGTTTGAACACATATAGAGATGAAACCGTTACTATTCCGATAAAGGACCCAACAAAGAGTTATGACGTTGTAGCAATTCAATCACAAGGAATGGTTGAAGCAAAAACTCATACAATAAAAGTTGAGAGTTGTAGCAATGTCAATTATTATCCTGGAGAAAATGATCATTCAAACAGTTATTTAAAGACAGTTACTTTCACAAAGACATCTAAAGTTCGTTCAATTGGAGATTATGCTTTCGAGAGTTGCAAGGTATTAACTACAATTGAGATTCCTCAATCTGTTGAGTATCTGGGAGAGGCTGCATTTTCTATGTGTGAAAATATCATAGATGGCTTGACATTCGAAAGAAAAGCAAATGGAACATTGGATACAAAAATAAAGGTTATTAGAAACTATACATTCTGGCTTTGTAGAAAGATGACAAACCTCGAACTGCCTGATGGTATTATCATTATCGAAGGACAGCAAGGTGGTGCTGCCATGCAGTATATGCTGAAGTTAGGTGCTGAGGGAGGTAAACTTCGTCTCCCGAATACCTTAGTGGCTATCGGTCCACATTTCTTATGTGTTGCAAAGAGTCTGACAGAACTTGACATTCCTGCATCAGTACGTTACATCGATGGTGCATGTTTCCATGGATGCGGAGCATTACGGAGTGTTTATTTGTTAGGGCCTGCCTCTGCCTTGCAGGCATCATACACTGGAAGTGACACAAGTAATACCTTTGATGCTAATGACTGCTTCTGTGGAGCTCATGTGAATAATTGTACATTCTACACGACACAAGAGAACTTACCCTCTTATGCCACTGATGCTACTAAAGTATGGCCGCTGATTGCTGATAATCAAAATGGAAGTAGGGTACTCCTTGATCCTGAAACCAATCAACCTTTGCTTGATAAAGACGGAAATCAAATCACATGTTCAGTAAAGGGTGAAGGTTATCATAACGTCTTAACATATATTCCTGACCAAGTTGTAGAATTTACACCGGGTAAATGGGTAACTGTGATTTTCCCAACAGCATATACCCAAGCTCAGTTACAAGAGACATTTGGTAGTGAGGTCGTATTGGCTAAGATGACTGGATTCCTAACCCCAGACTGGTCAGTGGTTAATGGAAAGAGGACCTACCATCTTAACTTTACCCAGCAGACCGCAGCTGAGAAACATATTCCTTACATGATTAAACCAGGTCAGAAAAATGGAACAAATCCTTATAATGTAACGATGATTGCCGCAAGCAAAATGGATGCAGATTATCGTGCTGAGTTGACTAAAGATCATGCACTGTCTATCGAAGCATCTGACCACAACCATGTTGTTATGTATGGTCGATATAGGCCGTATGATATGGAACAATGGCAGTTCTACTTCATGAATCCTCTTAAGAATGGAGTATATAACACAGCATGCGTATTTAAGCGTATCGTTGATCCTGCAGAGGCTCCAACGATTAGAGGATTCCGCTGCTATTGGAGAATCTGGTTGGAAGGTGAGGCACAGGATGCAGGTGCTGGAGCTAAGAGTGCATTCTTCAGATTTGCAGACGATGACGAGACAACTGGCATTGAGCAGACTGAGTCAAACATCTCTATCGAGATTGGCAACATCTATGATCTGAATGGCCGCAAGATGGATGTCAAGAAAGAGGATCTGCCGAAGGGATTGTTTATTATCAATGGTAAGAAAGTAATGATTAACAAGTAATTTTGGAGGATTGAAAGATGAAGAAAATATATAAGACACCGGAGGTTCGTCTGGTTGTACTTGGAGAAGAGATCATGGACGGACTAACCCAGAAAAGTGTATCTGCTGATGGACAATTGCCAGGTACTGTAATTAATGATGGTGGTGAAAGTTCCGGTACTGATGATCCAGGTGCCAAAGGCACTGGCCGCTTCTGGGATGATGAGTATTAAAAAGCCTATGGCTTAACGTTAACGGGAATGATAACGTTAACCACCCCCACCCCTAACCCCTCCCCTCGGTGAGGGGAGGGGAATATAAGAGGGATCTACCCCGCAGGTGCAGGGAGGGGAATATAAGAGGGATCTTCCCCTCAGGTGCAGGGAGGGGAACTCAAAGGAGGATCTCTCCGCAGGTGCAGGGAGGGGAACTCAAAGGAGAATCTCTCCGCAGGCGTAAGGAGGGGAATATAAGAGGGATCTTCCCCGCAGGTGCAGGGAGAGGGGAACTTCCAAATCGTATCATGCGGACATACATAAAGTAAGTCCCTACAAAAGATGGGAGGGGAATTAGAAAAGATCCAGTTAAGGATTACAAATCCCAAGACTCTTCCGTTGGGGATTGCAAATCCCCAACAGCAACAGAGGGAAGCACGAAAGAACATTGAATGTTATAGCGTCATATTAAGTGGGGACAGCGCCAGTCAAAAAGGTAGCTGTCCCCATTTTTGTTTTCTAGTCCTTTAGTTACTCTATTAATGTAATCCTACTTCAGCAGTACTCTATTGCTGTTGCCCTCCAATACCAACATCTGCTGAATAGCAATCTGATTGAGCTTAATCAGTCGGTCACGCTGAGACAGACCGTCATGGATGAGCACCGCATTGATATTCTCCATGTTCGACAGACAGATCAGTTCGTTGATCGTGGCATAGTCACGGATATTACCAGCAAGATTAGGATTCGCCTCTCGCCACTGTTTTGCCGTCATTCCGAACAATGCTACGTTCAGCACATCCGCTTCCTCTGCATATATCATACTCGCCTGAGCAGAGGTAATCTCATTAGGTATCAGGTTGCTCTTGATGGCATCGGTGTGAATACGGTAGTTGATCTTCGACAACTCCCGTTTAGCACTCCAACCTAATTGTTTCTGTTCTTCTGCTTTCAGGCGCTGGTATTCTTTGATAAGTAACAGCTGGAATCTTGGGCTTATCCACATCCCAAAATGATAAGCGATATCTCTATGAGCATAGGTTCCTCCATATCGGCCAGTCTTAGATACAATACCAATAGCTCCAGTTCTCCCAATCCATGTCTTTACGGATAAAACAAAGTTATTATTTCCTGCCATGTTTTTAATTATACCGAATTCGGTACAATTAAAGTTTGGATTATACAGCATCTCCCATTCACCAAGATATTCGATAGTACTTTTCAGACTTAGCCATCGAAAAATAATATGCTCCTGCAACTGGCTTTTAGCCATATCAGTGAGTGAGATGTAGTCATCATTATTATTAGTAATAATTCTAATTTCATTGTCTTGAACGGTAATCTTTTCCATAGTAAAGTGTTTTTGTTAATGTTGCAAAGATAAACAATTATTCCATATGTCTACCCTTTAGGATTGCCTTTCTATTGTCGTTGTTAAGAATATTCTTTGTTTTATGACATTCGTGCGTTTATAAACAAAAATATCCGAGACGATGGGTCCCGGATATTTCTTTTATAGGTGGATGAATATTATTTCACGATTTTCTTTCCCTTATAGATATAGATGCCGTGGGGTAGGGTGTTGAGATCATAATGATCGCGGACTACCCGGCCGTCGATGGTGTAGATCTTACTATTAAGATAAGGTGTGGCACTCTTGATCTCATTGATGCCCGTGACGGTCTCGGTTACATCGTTTACCGTGTATTTACCATCCGTTTGTGTAGTAGAGATCTCAAAATACTTATCTGTCGTGACATCGTTGATATCTACAGTTTGTGGAGACCCTGTTCCTGTACTAAATACGAAGTTAACAAGATCGCTCTCACTGTTAAGGGTGTAAGACTTGTAGTACCATGTCTTGCCGTTGACTGTCTTTGTGGCTGTCACACGGTCGCCTGGCCAACTGCTGTTGGTAGGTGCGTGTGTTCCGTCGCCACCCCATGTCCAGAAATTGACATTGCTCCAGTTTACCTCGCTTACATCCACATGTACGGTGATGGTCTTCGGCTCATACGGTGCTTTGAAGGAATATTCCCGGGTAATGATGCTGGTTACTGTTCCATTCTTCAGAAGGCCGACTTTCAAGGTACATGCCTCATTAATAGTGATGCTTGTACCGCTGTTTTCCTTTGTACTGCTGGCTGTGGGATTGCTACCATCGAGCGTGTATACCAGTTGTGCTCCACTTGTTGCTGATACAGCTGTAAGTTTCACACTGAATGGATCGCTATACTCTCCTGACGCTTTATCTGCCCACGCTGTCTCGAGAGAGTTATTCAGATAGTAGGCATAGTGATATCCCTCAAGTACTTTAGTCCATTCGCTTGTGGATGGAGTATATCCTGACAGGTCACTACCAACTGTTACTATCAGTCGATTCTTATCATTTACTTTGATGAGATTGGCGTACAATCCGTAACTACTACGCATGTTAGTATAGCTGCTCGTATTGGTTATACCTGCAGCTTTACGGGCATCGATCATCGCTTTTATCTCCTGCTTATACGCCATCCAGTGAGTAAGGAATACACAGGGTGTTCCCGGCATGGCAAGGAGGTAGGCGTTGGCGGCAAGTGTATCTTTCCTGATAGGGTCTTGCTCAGCATTACTGCGCTTCTCTGTATCGTGATTCTCAACGAATGTTACAGCATACTGGAAATAGTTACCATTCTCGTAATTGTTGCTGACTAACGGCCAATTATTGTCGTTCTGATTTCCAAGTCTACCCCAGTTGCCAGTGTTTATCGCGTTGCGCACCGTATAGCGGAACTGGAAGTCGAAGGCTGCTGATGTAGGGGTGCCATTTATCTTGGTGCCATCAATCCAATTGCGTATTGTTCCGGTACCATCCCAGCATTCGCCTACGGAGAAAGAAGGCTTTGCATAGTTGTTATACATCCCTGTATAAGTTGCTGAATAGCCTTTTACCATATCGTAGCGGAAACCGGTATAACCGAAGTCATCAATGAGCATCTTCAGATATGCTTTCACCGTGTTCTGCACATTTGTGCTGGTATGGTCGAGGTCACGCATCCCATCCCATCCTTCACCGGTGTCTTTTGCACCCAGACTTACACCTAATTTATTTGCTTCTGTCTGTGCCTTGCCATTGTCATCATCAGAGCAGACATCTTTTGAGTTCATGGTATAGGTCACACCGTTGTATGTCTCTGTGGGGAATCCAAACCATCCGTTATTACTCTTTCTATGGTTGATCACGATATCACCGATAGTACCGATGCCTTTATCCTTAAAGGTCTTGATCATCGACAGGAGTTGTTCCTTGTTTCCGAAAGAGCTATTATAATTAGAGAACCAGTACTGATCGTCATATCCCATAGATTGTCCACCACAGTTACCGCTCTGTGGTATCCATATCAGGGAGAAGTATTTCGACAGTTCATCGGCTTGTTTTTCCAGCGTCACCCATTGTGTGGCATTGAATGAATCCCAGTAGAAGGCTTGGAGCATCACGCCGTTATAGTTGGCAGGCCATCCTTGTGCACGTACGGGGGAGTCGCCGAGGAAGAGGAAGACGAGCAGTAATAATAATGAGTAGAGATGTTTATTCATATTCATATTGTTAGTGTTAACAATAAACGATTAAAAAACTCCACCCCTAACCCCTCCCCGAAAGGGAGGGAATTACGAATAATCCTCCCAATAAAGAGAATGGATTAGGGGTGGCAAAGAGATTACTCACCAACAACGATGACGCAACGGTTCTTATCGTTCTCCTCGAACGGCTGTACGGTATCACCGTATGAGTTGACGATCATGCGCTCACGGGCAACACCCTTGTTGTAGAGTGCGTTAGCAACTTTCTCAGCACGAGCCTTGGCATAGCCAACGTTGATCTTCGGGTTACCAGTACCCTTGTCGGCATATCCGCTGATAGTGATGTTCTTGTTAGGATACTTGCTACACCATGCCACGATTCTGTTCAGGATCTTATCAGGATCGGGATCAGACAGACGGATGTTGTAGAAGAATACCTCACGCAGTGGCTCATCCTTTACAACCGGTTTAGGCTGAGGTTTAGGCTCTGGCTTCACGATTGGTTTGGGCTCTGGTTTTGGAGCAGGTGCCGGTTCCTCATAAACGACAGGTGTCGGTGCAGGTACCGGTTTCTTCTTCATACCGAAGCGGAAGGTAAGACCTACCAATGCCTGAATCTGCCAGTCGGGATCCCAGTTGCGCTTGAGGTTGAACTCATCATTCTTGTAGTTGGCATCGAGCTCGAGGTTTACACCAACATGATCAGATATGTTGTATTGGAACATCGTACCTAAGCGACCGTTGAACGTGCTATGCTTCGTGCCGCATGGCTCCGGACCGACATAGTATTTCATGCTATTGGTAATATCATTGAATTCATCGAAATCCCAGGCGTAGTTTACACCGAAACCGGCGATGAGCAGCCAGTCGAAAGCAGTGTTTACACGGTTAGGATTGAGGATGTTCGACATGTTCATCAACAGGTCGAGGTCGCCAGTGATGTTATTGAAACCATACTTCGCATCGTTGCTCAGTCCGTCGAAACGCTCTGCCAAGAAACCACCGTTGATCTTCCATCCCTGCACGTGCAGACGGGCACCTACCTTTGAATTGAAGAACCGTCCATAAGAGAGTGCTACCTGCGGGGTAATCAGTTTACCGATAGGGTAGTGGGTCAGTGTAGCCTGCGCACCTCCCTGTATAGAGAAGAAGTTATGCGGATAGCGATAGTCGTTATCGTCATTCTGTGCCTTTGCTGTGGTCACTCCACAGAGGAGTGCCACAACAAGTGCTATATTTAGAAACTTTTTCATAAATCAAATGTTTTAATTATTAGTTTTCCGTAATCTGAACATACGATTTACCGGTGCAGAAGAGGAACAGTTTTACATGAACAGGTTTTCCTGTGATACTGGGCTCCAGGTTATCGTTGCTGCCATTAATGATGTTGTCGAGGGTACCACCGAAGTTTCCGTCGGCATTATCCCAGTTACCGTTGCCACGGAACTTGAACTGACCGGTAAAGGTCACATCAGCTTCCCAACAACCTTCACTCTCATTGTAAGTCATGTGAGGACCACTGCTCCAGTCGGAAGCACCACCTTCTACGCCACCTACGATATCAATGAAGTCAATCTTGGTAAGATTGTAGGTCATAGCAGCTAAGTCAACGTTAACAACATAGAAGCCTGTCTCGGGAGCGGGACAGTTAGCTCCGCCATTGTCGGCAATGCTATTTCCGCCATCATACTCCCAGTCGCCTTCCCAGTTATCGCCGTTAGGCATGAACTTAAACTCACCATTGAGCCACATATAACCCTCGTATTTGCCATCGAAGTTCCCTCCATAGAGTGGACGGGCTTCTTTGTCACCCCATGAGGTGTTGTTACCACGCTCATAGATATACTCTTTGAAGTTGAGCTTCTCTATCGAATAAGTATATTCCATCATGTTGATGGTCATCTTATAGATACCTGCTTTCTCAATCTTTCCAGCCTTTGGACTGCTTGTTACCAAACTGCCACCCATACTGGTATCACCGTCAATAGCTGTTCCTACAACACCTTTCTCACCTTCATACCAGAAATCACCGTTATAATTTCCCTGTGGGATAATCTTCCAATACTGATTGTCTGCTGTCGTGGTGAAGACGATTGTAAACTCAGGATTATCATATACATTACCGCTGCCAACGTGTGTGAAAGGCTTTGCACCCTCTGCACTCCATCCTACCATGTCGCCTACAAGATAGTAGCCTTCATCGATAAATGGAGCTTTAAGAATCACACTCACGTTGAATGGATCAGAGGTGGCTGTCTTAACAGCGGTAGTACCATTGCTGAGCCACATACTGACAGTAGCCTGTATGTCGCGCTGTGTAGGTGCCTTTCCATAGGCATTTACCACATAAGCCTTCAGGTCTTCAGCAGATATAGTTCCGTCAGCTGTGATATCGAAAGTCTGATCACCTAAAGTGATGGTATATAGGGGACTAGTATAACCAGCATCGCTGGAAGACGGTGCGGTGATATTACATACCTTGACAGTGCTCTGATCTTCTGGGATCTCTGCAAAGTTAATGACATTGACAGCCGATACACTTCCGTCACTGAAACTAACCTGTGCAGGAGCGGCATTGGTCTGCGGATCTGCCCAGTCTGTGTAGTCATCGGTGCATGCAAACACCGATGCTACAAGAGCTAATCCAAAAAATATTTTCTTCATCATAATAATTGATTCCTTTTAGATTATTTTTAGAACAGTATTACTGTTTGATAAAGTGGAAGTAACCCGTGATGTCGTTGAAGAGGATCAGGTATTTGCCGTCTTCCGGAATCACGATGTTTGCACCACCGTCAATACCATAAGCATAGAATCCCTTAGAGTATGTGATGAATGCACCACCCTTGTTGAAGTCCCAGCTGCCGAGTTGCTTGAACTTAATCTCATCGCCGGCCTTCATATCCATGGTAATCATCCAGTCGTGGTTCTTAGCACCAGCATAAGTATGAACTTTCTCCATCTCTGTGTCACCCCAATTGTTGAAGCTACCAGAAACAGCCATGCCAGTAAATTCTGTCGGTGTTCCATCATATGGCTCCACAGAGAGTGTGTTATTGGCAGTATTCAGTGTCACTGTATAGTAACCGGCTGCCGGTACTTTAATGTCACCAGAACCACCGTCGTTCATGACGAAGTTGCCGAAGCTTCCGCCTTGACCCCACTGCTCGTCCCAAGAGGTTGTCAGTTTCTTAAGTTTGAATCCGTTACCAGCCAGATAACCTGTCCAGGTGATCTCACCCTTACCGGTATTGGTATCGTAAACGTAATCCTTGACGGTCTGCATCGGCAGGCTGCTTGGAATGTTATTGCCCCATGCTCCGTCACCGATATCACCTCCAATGAGGTACCATACCTCAGGATCAGCTGCTACCAGTTCGATATAATAAGGTACAGTCTTCAGTGTGATGGCGTTGTCAGAAAGAATAGGGTAGTAGATGCGCTTGGAAGCATCACGGATATCAGCCATCACTCGAATGGAAACAGTCTGGGTAGCAGGGAGAGTTTCCTCTGTCCATTGGTTCAGTTGCAACAAGGCTTTGTTGATAGAAGCTGTCGGAATATTGGCAGAACAGGTGTTGTATGTCTCACCCAGTTGTACATAGTCTGCTCCAGTATTATCGTCAGCTTTGTCGTCGTAAGCTTTATTGAATGTACCGTTGGAAGACACCAAGATACTGTATGTCGGAATGACAGGTGCATTGGGTTCTGTGAACTTTGGCTGCGACCATGTCATGTTGATGGTGCTTGACTGCTTCAGATCCACCTGTCCCTGAGCCTCGGCAATCTCATTGATGGTGAATGTCGTAGGCTGTACGAGGATAGGATTCGAGTCATTATCATCGCTGCAGGAAACCATGGCGAATGCGCCAGTGAGCAGCAATACAGGTAATGCAAATATTTTTTTCATTTTCATTTCCTCCTTTTTTAGTATTTATCATTCTGCTCCAGCTTAGGATTGGCATTGATGTCTGCAGCAGGAATAGCAAAGACATTACGATAGGCATCGAATGCAATACCATTCTCTGAGCCACCCTTCCATTCCCAAAGATACTGACCGCTGCGTGGACCACCAAAGTATCCATAGCGGATCAGGTCGGTACGGCGGAATCCTTCATAATAGAGCTCGCGTGAACGCTCGTTGAGAATCTCATCTGTCGTGAAACCAGTACGTGTTGCAGCATGAGCGCGTAGGCGCAGGGCGTTAACATAGTCTGTACCGGTATCACTGGTATAACCATTGTGCAGACGGGCATCACACTCGGCAGCGATCAGATATGCCTCTGCAGCACGCATGATGAAGAAGTCGGTATCGACAAACTTTGTGTTATGCGGAGCTTTACCCGATGCATACGTATTACGGAACTTACCTACAGCATAGCCAGAGGTGTAGTCACTTGGCGTGGTAACCTCCAGTTTACGTCCTTTACCATAGAAGAGGGCACGATCATCACCGGCAGCGGTAACCATATCTCTGATGTTTACAGCTGGTGCGTCGTTGTGCGGGAAGAACTTCTGAACAAGTTGTGAACGTGCGCGGTTACCTGCCCAGAACTCAGATGAACCATAGTCGCCATCCTCGTTCATGTCGGATTTCCAGCATGAAGCCATCAAGAAGAGAGTCGTACCGTAAGAAGTTGTCTTGACACCATCTTGATTCAGAGCGAGGATTGCCTCCTGAGCAGAACCGTTCTCACCATTATCACCCATGAAGAGCATCTGGTAAGCACTCCATCCATTCATACCCGATGTCCACAGTTTGTGAGGACCATTGATCACTTTCTCTGCATATTCCAATGCCTCTTGCCAGTGAGCGGTACCTGTATAAACCTCAGCATTCAGATACATACGGGCAAGCAGCAGGTTGGCGGCATCCTGGTCAGCGCGACCATAACCGTTATCCTTGCTTGAGCGTGCTGCTGGTGCCAACAGGTTAGGAAGGATCTCCTTCAACTCACTCTCTATCCACTTAAAGAGGTCGGCACGCTGAATCTGGTCGGCAAGATCAAGGGGCAGGAGCTTGGTTGTGAAAGGTACGTTTCCATAACAGTCCATCAGGTAATAGTAATAGAATGCACGCAGGAACCTAACCTCAGCCTCGCGTGTCGCATCGATACCGGAACACTCCTCCAAATACTGATTGCAGTAGTTGATACCGGCGTACAAACGGTAGTAGAATCCTTGCAGCATAGGATGTGAAGCACCCCATGTGTTATAGTTGAAATCAGGGATACCCGGGTCACCCCAAGCACAGATAGATTCATCGGTGGTCAGCTCATTTGCGTTCCACAGCTGGCGGACAAAACCAGTAGTACCACCATCCAGACCGTCAATATCGCAGTCGCCATCGGCACCTGTATTACCTGCTAATGCCATGTTGGCGTAGCATTTTGTATAAAGGCCGACTTCGTCAACTTCCATCGCTGTACTTGGATCGATCGGTGTCACATCCAGATCACCGGTACAAGAACTTAGTCCTGCGACAGTCATCATGACAGCAGCTGCGGGAATTATATTTTTGAAATATCTTAAGTTCATAATCTTAAACATTTTAATCATTTTCCTTTTATCTTTAGAAGTTGATATTTACACCCATCTGAACGGTGAACGGACGGGGATAGATGTTGTTGTCTATACCGCCTGGCACCTCTGGATCAATACCCTCATACTTAGTGATGGTGAATACATTGGTAGCAGATGCGTAGATACGTCCGCTCAAACCATTGTAGCTACCACCCTTAAACAGGTTGTCGAATGAATATCCTAATGTGATGTTGTCGCACTTCAGGAAAGAAGCATTATGCACAAAGTAGTCTGATACCACATGATCGTAGGTTGACCAGTTGCGCTTAACAGCCTCTGCTGTTACATTCTGCAGATAGTTGAATGAGTCGTCGTAACGCTTGGAAACATTTGAATAACCTGCCTGCTTATCCCAATATACGTAGTTGTCGAAGCTTGCGCGCAGACTGAAGCCGAAGTCCCAGTTCTTATACTGTAAGCGAGAGCTTAAACCAGCGAAGTAAGGAGCTGCCGGACTCTTGTAGAAATAGAGGTCATCATCATTTATAATACCATCAGCATTGCGATCTACATAAACACCTTCCAGTGGCAGACCGTTCTCGTCGTAAACCTGCTGGTGAACATAGAATGAGTTTGCCGGATAACCTATAGCGTGTGCCTGTACGGTGTTACCTGTTCCTGATGAGATACCACCGGTCTTTACGATAGGAGCGGCACCTGTAAGAGCAGTAATCTTATTCTTGTTATAGGTGAAGTTAGCTGTCACCTCCCACTGCCAGTCTTCTGTCACTACAGGGCGTACAGTCAGAGAAGCCTCGACACCGCGGTTTACCAACGAACCGATATTGGTTGGTACCTGATTACGGAAGTTAGAACCTGCTGCTACATAAGCATTGTTGATCAGGTCGGTGGTCTTACGATAGTAATAATCCACACTACCACTGATACGGTTTCTCAGGATTGTGAAGTCCAAACCGGCGTTATAGGTCTCTGTGGTCTCCCATTTCAGCAACAGGTTATATGCATCCGGACGATACATGATACCCTCTTCGTTCACTCCAACAATCGGATATCTTCCATGTACGCCCTTGGTATTCACGGCATACGACTTAAAATAGTTGTAGTTACCGATACCATCCTGCTGACCGGTCTTACCCCATCCGAGACGGAGCTTCAACTCATCCAGCCAGTTGGCATGCTTGAAAATAGGCTCCTCGCTGATCTTCCAACCGAGTGCTACTGATGGGAAGGTTGCCCAGTGATCTTGGAAACGGGAAGAACCATCTCGACGTACTGTGGCTGTAATCATGTAGCGGTCGAATGCGGTGTAGTTCATACGTCCGAAGAAACTAACCAGGAAACTCTCTTGCTTCCAAAGGTTGTCATTCTCGTTATAAGGTTGTCCTGCCAATGAACCACCTGTGTAAAGGTCGGTCTGCTTGGTTGTCATCGGGTACAAACCTGCATAGTAGTAGTCTCCCCAGTACTTGTTGTGGCTCCACTCGTAACCAGCCATGATATCAAAATGCTGAGTCTTGGCGAAGTCTTTGTAATACTGAGCGTAAGCAGAGTAGGTTAGGCTATACTTGTTTTCTTTTGTATAACCAGAGTTTCCATAATAGAAATTGGTCTGTCCCCAGTTAGCATAGTCGGTATCCTGCTGACCGTTAGCCCAGTCACCACTGAAGTTCATGTGCAAACGCAGATCCTCAAAGCCGTGTACTTGATAGTCAACTTCCACATTACCCATATAATCGAATGAGTTGGCGCGGTCGTTCTTCTCATAAAGGCGTGCAACAGGATTGGAAGCTGCATTGGTATTCTTCAATGTCGGGAAGTATGGATCATTCAATGCCTTGCCTTCATCCGTCCATGTGAAATAACCGTGGTAATTCTTGAATGCCTCATCATCAGACTGAATCGGTTGTGTCGGATCCATGCGTACAGCATCGCTGATAGCATCAGTATTGGCATAGCGAGTATGTGAATACATGAACTTACCATTGATGTTGAACTTCAGATGATCATCAAAGAATGAAGGATTCAGTGTGACGCTTGCTGTTGTACGCTGATAGTTAGAAGTTTTCAAGATACCGTTCTGATCGGTGTAACCCAAGCTGAAACGATAAGGCATATTCTTGATACCACCCTGTACCGTTATGTTGTGGTCTGCACTGACAGCTGCATGGAATATTTCCTCTTGCCAGTCGGTGTTGGCATTACCTAACAGAGCAGCAGCTTTAGAGTCCTCACCATAGTAGCTCTTGATAAAGCTACGGTATTCATCGGCGTTGAGCACCTCAAGAGTTTTCTTCTTTACGGAATAAGATACATTTCCGTTGTAGCTCACCTGAGGTTTCATCCCCTTACGACCTTTCTTGGTAGTGATGATGATGACACCATTAGATCCGCGGCTACCATAGATAGCTGTTGCAGAAGCATCCTTCAAGACGGTGAACGACTCGATATCGTTCGGGTTAACCATTGACAAGGCGTTGGGAGAACCCTTAATACCCTGACGGTCAAGAGCCAGACCATCGATCACGATCAACGGGTCGTTAGAGGCGTTCAGTGACGAACCACCACGGATACGGATGGTAGAGCTACCACCAGGAGTACCGCCATCGCTTGTTACATTCACACCGGCGATCTTTCCGGAAAGCATATCCTGTGCACTGGTGATCAAACCGTGGTTCTTCTCGTCTGGTTTCATGGCTGTTACAGAACCAGTCAAGTCATTCTTTTTAGCTACACCATAACCAATGACAACCACCTCGTTGAGTGATTGTGCTACATCCTCTTTCAAAAGAACATTGAGGTTGGGTGCAGCATCGACGATAGCCTCCTCATAACCAATGTATGAGATGGAGATCTTGTCGCCTCGATTCGCATTTAAAGTAAAGTTACCATCAAAGTCGGTAATCGTTCCGCCACTGGCTCCGACAACGCGGATGGTGGCACCGATGACAGCTTCTCCGGTAGCATCCTTCACATGGCCATTGACAGTGATTTGCTGTGCAAAGGCACTTGCAGTAAGGATCATTCCACATAACAATGTGAAGATCCTCAAAGGCAATTTGAATTTTACCTGCTTCATCATTAACAATGTTTTAGTTAGTATATGAATTAATTAGAGTTTTCAAACATTAACATAGGTCGCATTCTCATGGTCGCTCATTCGTGAGTAGAGCCATTTTACCGATGCAAAATTAATCGGAATGTGCTTAGGTTGTCCTTTTGTTGCTTAAAAAAGATAACTTTGGATTGCGCAACCGTTTGCATAAGTGGCGGGTGCAAACGTTTGCATTGTTGAAAAATCATAAAAATTCCTTTGATTAGAATAAGGTAACTTACAATTTTATATTTTTGTAATCAGAAAGCCATCATACTATTATAAACCTATGAATGAGAACAATCCCGTAACGATGAAAGATATTGCCAGAGAACTGGGTGTATCGGTAGCTACTGTGTCGCGAGCCTTGAAAGACAGTCCGCGTATTAGTGAGGTGCAGCGGGAGCGTATCAAGGCTTATGCCCGTGAGCATAACTTCACCCCAAATATCTTGGCAGAGTCCTTGCGAAGGAGTAAGGTTTCCACACCAAAGATTATCGGAGTTATCCTGCCACAGATTACACATTATTATTTTTCTTCTATTCTGTCGGGGATTGCCGAGGAAGCACGCAAAAACGATTATCATATTATGGTGGCCCAGAGTCTGGAACAGTATGAACGCGAAAAATATATCTGTGAGTCGTTTATGAATCACCGTTTCTGTGGCGTCATCGTCTCGCAGGCGAAAGATACCGTTGATTACGACCATTTCAAGAAACTGATCGACGCACAGATACAACTGGTGTTCTACGACCGTATATGTACAGGACTGAATACCAGTAGGGTAGTGGTGGATGATTACATGGGTGCGTTTAAGGCGGTGTCCCACCTCTTGGAGACCGGGTGTAAGCGTGTGGCTTATTATGGGGCTACCAAGGGTTTGGAGATCATGAAAAATCGTTACAACGGTTATCGTGATGCGATACTGAAATATGGAATGAAGGAAGAAGACTGTATGGTGGTCAATTGTGAGACACGTGTTGATGCGGAGGCGATGACACCTGATATCCTTTCGCGTGATGACCGACCGGATGCTTTCTTTGCCGTGAATGACGATACCGCTATCGGTATTCTCTATACCGCTAAGCGAATGGGACTTCGGGTGCCGGAGGATATCAGCATCTGCGGATATACCAACAGTATCAGTGCGGTGGCCTGCGACCCGATGCTGACAACGGTAGAACAGCGCGGACAACAGGTCGGTGAAGAGGCTGTGAAGGTATTGTTGGATCATGTGGAAGGGCGTGTTCCTGCAGATAAAGTGGAGAAGCGCATTGTGCGCACCCGACTGGTTGTCAGGGGGACGACAAGGAAAGTGAAGAGTGAAGAGTGAAGAGTGAAGAATTTTTATATGTGGATATTAAAATAAAAATAAAATATGGAAAAACCTAATTTAAGATTCTGGCAGTTGTGGAATCTGAGTTTTGGATTCTTTGGCGTACAGATTGCGTATGCCTTGCAGAGCGCGAATATCTCGCGTATTTTTGCTACGTTGGGTGCTGACCCGCATAACTTGAGTTATTTCTGGATTCTCCCGCCATTGATGGGAATCCTCGTACAACCGATTATTGGTACATTAAGCGATCGCACATGGTGTCGCTTCGGTCGGCGCATCCCTTATCTTTTTGTAGGAGCAGCGGCAGCCGTCTTGGTGATGTGCCTGTTGCCCAATGCCGGTTCGCTGGGCTTAACGGTATCGGCTGCGATGATCTTCGGACTAATTGCCCTGATGTTCTTAGATACCAGTATCAATATGGCGATGCAGCCGTTTAAGATGTTGGTGGGCGATATGGTCAACGAGAAACAGAAAGGACTGGCGTACTCTATCCAGAGTTTCTTGTGTAATGCTGGTAGTGTGGTAGGCTTTGTCTTCCCCTTCTTCTTTACGGCTATCGGATTGGCCAATGAGGCCCCCAAGGGTGTCGTGCCTGATTCTGTCATCTGGAGTTTCTATATCGGCGCCGCCATTTTGATCCTTTGTGTGATATACACTACAATCAAGGTGAAGGAGTGGAATCCGCAGGAATATGCACAATATAATCCGGTGGAGGAGGTAAAGGACGAAGGAAAGGCCGACTGGTTTACCTTGCTTAAGAATGCTCCACGTGTATTCTGGCAGGTAGGACTGGTGCAGTTCTTCTGTTGGGCGGCCTTTATGTATATGTGGACGTATACGAACGGTTCTATCGCCAGTGTATGCTTTGGCGTGGATATGACTGCCGCCGATGCGACGAGTACCGCTCAGTATCAGACAGCAGGCAACTGGGTGGGAATCCTCTTTGCCGTACAGGCTATCGGTAGTGTGATATGGGCTGCTGTACTGCCGCAGTTTAAAAACCGTAAGGTGGCTTATGCTGTCAGTCTGGTATTAGGAGGCATCGGATTCGCTACAATTCCTCTGTTCCCCAACCAGTATGTGCAGTTTATCCCATTCCTGTTGATCGGATGTGCTTGGGCTGCTATGCTGGCCATGCCATTTACCTTCGTGACCAATGCACTTCAGGGCTACGGACATATGGGCGCTTACCTCGGACTCTTCAACGGAACGATCTGCGTGCCGCAGATCGTAGCTGCCTTGGTAGGTGGAATCATCCTTTCTCTGGTTGGCAGTGTACAGAGCAATATGATGATTGTGGCAGGTGTCTTCCTGATTTTAGGTGCTGTATGTGTATTTAATATAAAGGAACGCGCACATGCGTAAATGTCTCTTCATCCTACTATTGGTGACAATGTGCCTGTCAACAGTTCAGGCACAACAGACACCTCGCTCAGATGATCCTGACGATATCTTGAGATGGGTGCCTTTAGCTGCCACCGTAGGGATGAAGATTGCTGGAGTTGATAGTCAGAGTTCTTGGAAGCGGATGACCGTCAATAGTCTTACTACCCTCGCCCTCACGGCGGGGGTTACCTATTGTCTGAAACATACGGTCCACAGCATGCGGCCGGATAGGAGTGATCATAACGCTTTCCCTTCCGGTCATGCGTCGGTGGCCTTTGCCAATGCCACTATTCTGCATAAGGAGTACGGCCATGTGAGTAAGTGGATCAGCGTAGGCGGTTATGCCGTGGCTGCCTTTACCGCTTATGACCGGGTGCGGCGTGACCGTCATCATTGGATGGATGTAATAGCCGGTAGTGCCATCGGCATTGCCGGTGGAGAATTGGGCTATTGGTTAGGAGACAAGATAACAGGTGAAAGAAAGAACAGACAGTTGGTGTTTGTTCCTAACGGAGTGCACTTCTCCTATTCCTTCTGATCATGCAAACGTTTGCCCTATAAAACAGCAAGAACATCCTCGTAACCCTTTCAACTTACGGCTATTATTCCTAATTTTACACCAGAATAATTAAAAAACAAGATATTAACCAACCTACTTTTGCCTATGAAAGTGCTATTTAACATAGAGTATCGGACGGTGTTCGGAGAAACCCTGGTCATGAATTTCTACCATGCAGACAGACCGCAAGAGGTTATCCGTAAAGAGATGACAACGGTTGATGGTTGTCATTGGAAGTATGAGAGCACTGCATTTACTGAGAACAGTGTTGCGAGATATTATTACTCGGTGGAGCGTAATGGCGTGCCCTATCGTACAGAGTGGCATGTGATCCCCCACCATCTCCAGTTGAACGGAAAGAAGCTGCAACAGTATCTGGTGTACGATGTTTGGATGGACATCCCTGAGGATACCTATCTTTATAGTACAGCCTTTACCGAATGTTTGGCCAAACACAGCGTGGCGGTAAATACAGACTCAATAGATGTACCGGCAATCTTGGTCTTGAAAGTTCGTGTACCTCAGTTGGCCGATGGTGAACGTTTGGTGTTGTCGGGTGATGATGAGGCTTTAGGTCGTTGGGATCTTAGTCAGTCTGTCACCATGACAGAACAGCAATCAAACGAGTGGGTGGCTGTCATTGATGTGACACAACTTCAGCAGCCGGTTATCGCCTTTAAGTTTGTTGTACTGAAGGATGGTTGCGAAAGCGTTATCTGGGAAACCGGTGATAACCGTGTGATGAATATTCCATTCCTGCAGTGCGGCGACTGTCTCGTCTATGAATTGTCACAGCCCATTATCGCTCATGAGCAAGAACGGTTTGCCGGTACCTTGGTGCCCGTCTTCTCTCTGCGAAGTCGAACCAGTTTTGGGGTGGGTGATTTTGGTGATTTGAAGAAGATGATCGACTGGGTAGCTTCAACAAAACAACGGGTATTGCAGATTTTGCCAATCAACGATACTACACTTACTCATACTTGGACAGACTCTTATCCGTATTCTTGTATCAGTATCTTTGCCTTGCATCCACAGTATGCCGATCTGAATGCTTTGCCCGCACTGAAGAGTGAGACGCAGCGCAAACAGTTCGAACAGTTGCGACAGGAACTCAATGCCCTGCCGAAGATCGACTATGAACGGGTGAACCAGGCTAAGTCAGACTATCTCCGTCTGCTCTTCATGCAGGAGGGGAAGGACGTGATGAAGAGTGCAGGTTTCAAGCAGTTCTTTAAGGATACTCAAGAGTGGCTCGTACCTTATGCCCAGTACTGTTATCTGCGTGATAAGTATGCCACAGCCGACTATACTCAGTGGCCCGACCATAACGTGTGGAATGAGGATGACCGTAAGGCGTTATCATCTCCACGTACGAAGATTTACCATCAGGTAGCTATCCACTATTTCATCCAATATATTCTGCACACACAGATGGAGGACGCACATCGTTATGCCCGTCAGAGAGGTGTTGTGCTGAAAGGTGATATTCCAATTGGCGTAAACCGTCATGGCTGCGATGCCTGGATGGAGCCTCGCTACTTCAATCTTAATGGTCAGGCTGGTGCACCACCTGATGATTTCTCTGTCAATGGACAGAACTGGGGATTCCCCACCTATAACTGGGATGAGATGCTGAAGGATGGTTGTCAGTGGTGGGTACGCCGCTTCTCCAATATGGCTCATTATTTCGATGCTTACCGTATCGACCACGTGTTAGGCTTCTTCCGTATTTGGGAGATTCCTATTGATGCGGTACACGGATTGTTAGGACAGTTCTCTCCCGCTTTGTCGATGACACGTGAGGAAATAGAGGGTTACGGACTGCATTTCCAGGATGAGTTGTTCTTAGAGCCCTTTATCATGGATTGGGTATTAGACCGTATGTTTGGTGAGAAGGCTCAGGAGGTGAAAGATACTTATTTGGAACCCACCCATGATGGTCGTTACCGTATGCGTGAGGCATTTAATACACAGCGAAAGGTGGAGGCTCATTTCGCACAACTCATTGATACCGTACAACATGATACAACGTTGAAGGCTGCGGCTATCGAAGAGCGTGTTACAGCGTTGGAAAACCTGCGTGACGCTCTCTATGCCCTAATCAGTGATGTGCTCTTTGTGCGCGATCATAAGAACCCGGAACGCTTCCATCCGCGTATCGCTGTGCAGAACGACTTTATCTACGAGTCGCTTTACGATAGCGACAAGTATGTCTTCAATAAGTTGTACAATGATTATTTCTATCGTCGTAACAACCAGTTCTGGTATCAGGAGGCGATGAAGAAGATGCCACGGCTCGTCGATGCTACCCGTATGCTGGTATGCGCAGAAGACCTGGGTATGGTGCCCGACTGCGTGCCATGGGTGATGAATGAGTTGCGCATCCTCTCATTGGAACTGCAGAGTATGCCGAAGGATCCGTCGGTTCGTTTCGGTCATCTGGAGAGAAATCCTTACCGCAGTGTCTGCACGATCTCTTCACACGACATGCCTACACTTCGTCAATGGTGGGATGAGGATGCTGAGCGTACGCAGACCTATTATAATACCATGCTCGATTATGATGGCGTGGTTCCACATCCGCTGTCAGGATATATGGCGCAGGATATTATCGGCCGTCATCTGCGTTGTCCGTCGATGTTGTGTATCCTGTCGATACAAGACTGGATGGCGATGGACGAGGAAGTACGCCTGCCGGATGCCAATGCCGAACGTATCAATATCCCGGCTAATCCCAAGCACTACTGGCGCTACCGTATGCATGTCAATATCGAGGATTTGCAGCACAACGATGTCTTCAATAACCTCATCGAGGATATGATCACTCGTTCTGGAAGATAATAATACCGCGACCGCTTTTAAGGGAGCGGTACCTTAATGAAAGAGCGACGAGAAGGTTTTGAGCCCCTTGATAGGGGCGGCTCTAAAGCAGGGTAGTGTTGCGCAGCAACTAGTTTTCGTTATCGCTAACGTTATTGTTTTAAGGAGGGGTTGGGGTGGTTGTGAAAATAGAATATAAATTTATAATTATATGAGAAAACTGTTATTATTGATCGCTTTGTTGCCACTGACCATGATGGCACAGCGGGTAGCATCGCCGAACGGACAAGTGGAGGTAATCTTCTCCTTGGATGGCACCCGTCCGCAATATGAGATGACGTATAAGGGGAAACCAGTCGTTAAACCCTCACACCTCGGTCTGGAGTTGGCAAAGGATAAGCATGCCAGCAAAAGAATGCAGGAGACCGACTTAATGGACGGTTTTAAGATTGCTAAGGTGGAGAACAGCACTTTTGATGAGACCTGGAAACCCGTGTGGGGTGAGACAGCTACCATCCGTAATCACTATAACGAGATGGCAGTGACACTGGATCAGGATATCAAAGAGCAGCATCGTTCGATTATCATCCGTTTTAGGGTGTATGATGACGGTATGGGCTTGCGCTATGAGTTCCCGCAACAGAAAGACTTGAATTATTTTCTCATAAAGGAGGAATGTACAGAGTTTGCGATGGCGGGCGACCATATGGCATGGTGGATTACTGCCGACTATGATACACAGGAGTATCCTATACAGACTACTCGTCTGTCGGAGATTCCTGCCCGTCAGAAGTTGTCGTTTGATAAGCGTGGTCGTCTCTATGAAAATGGTACTAACGAGCGCATGGTAGATGCTGTAGTGTGGGACAATGCCTCGATGACACCTGTGCCTAATGCTGTTCAGACTGCTTTACAGATGCGCTCTGATGATGGCTTGTACATCAATATTCACGAGGCTGCATGTATCAATTATGCTACCATGCATCTTGAACTGACAGGCAAGACAACGTTCAGAAGTCATCTGACCCCGGATGCCACAGGACTGAAAGGCTGTATGCAGACGCCCTGTCAAACTCCGTGGCGCACAGTCATGGTAAGTGACAATGCCTGTGATATGCTCTCTTCAAACCTCATTCTTAATCTGAATGAACCATGTGCCCTTGACGACGTGTCATGGATTCATCCAACTAAGTACTGCGGCGTATGGTGGGAGATGATCGTGGGAAAGAGTTCCTGGAACTATACCGATCAATATCCCTCCATACAACTTGACAATATTAACTGGAAAGCAGCAAGACCCAATGGCCGTCATGCTGCCAACAATGAGAAAGTAAAGAGATATATTGACTTTGCTGCCGATAACGGATTAGATCAAGTGCTTGTGGAAGGCTGGAACGTAGGCTGGGAAGATTGGGCCAATATGTGGAAACGTGATGTCTTCGATTTCGTAACGCCCTATCCAGACTTTGATATTAAGATGCTCAACGACTATGCCCATAGCAAAGGCGTGAAACTGTTGATGCACCATGAGACCTCTTCTTCTACGCAGAACTATGAACGGCATCTTGAAAAGGCTTATACACTAATGAATAAATATGGCTATGATGCTGTTAAAAGTGGTTATGTTGGAGATATCATCCCTCGTGGTGACCACCATTACTCACAGTCGATGAACGATCACTATCTCTATTGTATCAAAGAAGCTGCCAAGCATCATATCATGGTGAATGCACATGAGGCGACACGTCCGACAGGACTCTGTCGTACTTATCCTAACCTGGTAGGTAACGAGAGTGCCCGTGGAACAGAGTATGAGGCATTCGGCGGCTCTAATCCTGATCACACGGTGATTCTGCCGTTTACCCGTCTGCAAGGTGGTCCTATGGACTATACACCTGGAATCTTTGAGACACAACTTTCTACATGGAGCAACAATACCTCTTATGTGCGTTCCACCCTCGTAGGACAGTTGGCATTGTATGTCACGATGTACAGTCCGCTGCAGATGGCTGCCGACCTGCCCGAGAACTATGCGAAGTTCATGGATGCCTTCCAGTTTATCAGAGACGTGGCTTGCGACTGGGATGACTCTAAATATCTTGAGGCAGAGCCGGGCGACTATATCACCGTGGCTCGTAAGGCTAAGGGCACTGGCAACTGGTTCATCGGTGGTAAGTGCGATGAGAACGGACATAAATCCATTATCAAACTCAACTTTCTGGAAAAGGGAAAGAAGTATGAGTGTACCATCTATGCGGATGCCAAGGATGCTCATTATCAGCATAATCCCAAGGCTTATGTGATTACGAAGAAGACCGTCAAGCAGGGCGATACCCTGAAACTGACGGAGGCTCCGGGCGGTGGTTTTGCCGTGTCATTAATTATGAAATAAGCATAACGATTTACTTACAGAAAAACCTAAGCATCATCAAACATGAAAAAAATAATAGCAACAGCGATGCTGGCTCTTATCACAAATATGGCAAACGGACAGACATTCTTCAATGAGGTGGAATGTGGGCCCGAGGCCACCGTCTTCAACCTCTTTGCACCGGCTGATGCCAAGTCGGTAAAGGTGCGCATCTACCAAAATGGCGATAAGGGAAAAGCCCTGAAGACCGTTAAGATGGCGTATAATGCTGATAGTAAGAAATGGACAGCCACGGTGAAAGGCGACCTGCGGGGGAAGTTCTATACCTTTGATGCCGGAAGAGGAGAGTGCGCAGGAGTATTTGCAAAAGCCGTAGGCGTGAACGGGCGCCGCGGAGCCATTCTTAATATGTTGGAATGCGATCCCGACGATTGGTGTTGCGACGTGCGTCCCGTTACCAAGACGCCTGCCGACCTTGTCATCTATGAGATGCACCACCGCGACTTCTCCATAGGGCGCGCCGATGCCAAATATCCCGGTAAGTTCTTGGCACTCACAGAGCCATGGGCCATCAAGCATCTCACCGATCTGGGAGTCAATGCCGTTCATATCCTGCCATCTTACGACTTTGGCTCGGTGGATGAGACAAGACTCAGTGACAATAAATACAACTGGGGTTATGACCCAGTGAACTATAACGTGCCCGAGGGTTCTTATTCCACGGATCCCTACAACCCCAAGGCCCGTGTGAAGGAGTTTAAGCAGATGGTGCAGGCATTGCACAAAGCAGGCATCCGCGTGATTCTCGACGTGGTGTATAATCACACCTATAATATCGAGAACAGTAATTTCCAAAAGACCTATCCCGACTATTACTATCGGAAAACGGCCGACGGAAAGTATAGCAACGGCTCTGGTTGTGGCAATGAGACAGCCTCGGAGCAGCCCATGATGCGCCAGTTTATCATCGAGTCGGTGAAATATTGGGCCAACGAATATCGTGTGGACGGCTTCCGTTTTGACCTGATGGGGTGCCACGACATAGAGACGATGAATGCAGTAAGGGCAGAGCTGGACAAGATAGATCCCAATCTGTTTGTCTATGGTGAGGGATGGAGTGCCGGCAGTTGTGCCTTGCCACAAGAACAGTTGGGCGTGAAAGCCAATATCAGTCGTATGCCCCGCATCGCCGCGTTCTCCGATGAACTGCGTGATGCGCTGCGCGGACCGTTCAGCGACGATACGAAGGGCGCATTTCTGGCAGGCATCCCGGGCTCGGAGGAAAGTATCAAGTTCGGTATCGCCGGTGGCATCAACCATCCGCAAGTGGATATGACGAAGGTGAACTACTCGAAGACACCATGGGCGGAAGAGCCGGTGCAGATGATCTCCTACGTCAGTTGTCACGATGATATGTGCCTTGTAGACCGTCTCATGTCCAGCGTTCCAGGACTCAAGGGCTCCTCAAACGCACGTCTTTCTTCACTCACCGCCGAGCAGAAAGAAGAACTTATCCGCCTCGATCTGCTGGCACAGACAGCAGTCTTCACCTCTCAGGGTGTTCCCTTTATGCTGAGCGGAGAGGAGATGCTACGCGACAAGAAGGGTGTTCACAATAGTTTTGAGTCGCCCGACAGCGTTAACCAACTGCCCTGGGAACGACTGAAGGAATATCCGCAGGTGTTTGAATACTATAAGGACCTTATCCAGTTGCGCCGCAATCATCCTGCCTTCCGACTGGGCGATGCCCATCTGGTGCGCAAACATCTGGAGTTTCTCGATGCTCCGGCTGGTGTGGTGGCCTTCCGCCTGAAGGACTACGCCGGACGCGACGACTGGCGTAACATCATAGTGATACTCAACAGTAACAAAGAGCAGGTGAGCGTGCCTGTTCCCAAAGGGATGTATACCATCGTGTGCAAGGATGGGAAGATTGACGAACAGTCTACCAGCAAGACCTTCGGTCGTAAGATTCCGGTATCTCGTCAGTCGGCTCTTATCCTCCATGATTAGTATTACCGGTGTGAGCAATAGTACCTTTTAAAGACAGTCCGGATACCCCGGACTGTGAGTCCGGAGCCTTCGGACTCCTCTGAAAGGTCATCAATGAAAGGAGAGATAATACAGACAGATGAGATAAAATAGTACAAAACATATGAGAAAGTCTTTATTGTTTTTGATGGGGTTGTTGGTAGCTGCAGGAATGTCGGCAGCCACCAAGATCTCTGTTAATCGTATAGACCCTACCGATTGGTATGTGGGCATGAAGAATCCACAGTTGCAGTTGATGGTCTATGGTGAGGGTATTCGCGATGCGGAGGTAACCGTAGACTATGCCGGAGTGAGGGTTGACAGTGTTGTTCGCTTGGACAGTCCAAATTACCTCATGGTTTACCTTAACCTAAAGGGTGCTCAGGCAGGAACGATGCCGCTGGTGTTCACCAAGGGGAAGGCCAAGAAGACCGTTGACTACGTGTTGAAAAACCGTGAGATGAGTGGGGAAAAGCGTGTAGGATTCAGCAACTATGACGTGTTGTATATGCTGATGCCCGACCGTTTTGCTTCCAGTGGGAAGTACGTGGAGAAAGCTAAGCAGTTGAAAGGTAAGAAGATCAAGAATGCGGATGATGCCCGTCTGATGAGTTTGAATCATTACGTGGTGGACCGTTCTCAACCATCCCTCCGTCATGGTGGTGACCTGGAAGGTATCCGTCAGCATCTCGACTATTTCAATGAGTTGGGTGTCACCGCCTTGTGGCTCACCCCCGTCTTGGAGAACAACTCACCTGATAATGAGGCGGGCTACAGCACCTATCACGGCTATGCTACGACGGATTATTATCGGGTAGATCCCCGTTTCGGCACGAATGCCGATTACCGAAGATTAGTGGATGAGGCTCACCAGAAAGGACTGAAGGTGGTGATGGACATGATCTTCAACCACTGTGGTTTTGAGCATCCTTGGGTGGCCGACCAGCCCAGTAAAGACTGGTTGAACCTGCCGGAGTGGTTGGTGGATTCTAAGGGTACCTCTGTGCCTAATGCGAAGTTCCAGCAGACCAGTTATAAACTGACCCCTGTGAAAGATCCCTATGCCTCGGAGGTAGATTTGAAAGAAACCGTAGAGGGTTGGTTCGTGCCTACCATGCCCGATCTGAACCAGCGCAATCCCCATGTGATGACTTACCTCATCCAGAACTCCATCTGGTGGATAGAGACGGTGGGCATCGACGGTATCCGAATGGATACTTATCCCTATGCATTTGCCGATGGAATGGCTCAATGGATGAAGACGATAGATGAGGAATATCCTAACTTCAACGTAGTAGGAGAGACGTGGGTGACAGAGCCTGCGTATACCGCTGCTTGGCAGAAGGGCAGTAAGGTGGCCGATCACGAGAGTTATCTGAAGACCGTGATGGACTTTGCCTTCTTCGACCGACTGAGTCTGGCGAAGCATGAGGAGACTGATGCGTGGTGGAACGGCTTCAATCGTCTGTATAACTCCTTCTGCTATGACTATCTGTATCCCGATCCCACCCATGTGATGGCCTTCATCGATAACCACGACACCGACCGTTTCTTAGGCAATGGACACGATAGTCTGGCTATGAAACAGGCATTGGCGCTGTTGCTCACCGTGCGCCGTATCCCACAACTCTATTATGGCACGGAGATTATGATGAATGGAACAAAGGAAATTACGGATGGAAATGTGCGGAAAGACTTCCCCGGTGGTTTCCCCGGAGATACCCGTAATGCCTTCACGCGTGCCGGAAGGACCGCCGAGGAGAACAGTATGTTCGACTGGCTAAGTCGTGTGCTCCACTGGCGTAATGGCAACGAGACGATCGTGAGGGGCTATCAGACACAGTTTATCCCTTATAATGGGGTGTATGTGGTGGCGCGCCGCTGGCATCGTCATGTGGTGATGACGATTATCAATGGCACTTCCAAACCAGCTAAGGTGGATATCAAACGCTATGCGGAGTTAATCGAAGAACAGACGGAAGCAGAGGATATCACAACAGGTAAGACTGTCAGTCTAAAGAAGGATATCCCACTGTCGCCACGTCAGACGATGATCTTAGAGTTCTAAGACACTAAAGCATAATCACTCTGAATGAATAAGGGGGCATCGGTATCGTTTTACCGTTGCCCTTTCCTTTTTGGGTACTCACGTGAATATCTCCCGGCTTGCCGGAGAGTTGTTCGTACTCATAGGTATCAGGCAGGGTGATGCCGTCGACGGTTATCTCTGTCGCTACGGGCAGGGCATTGACCAACCGTAGATATTGCTTGCCGGTCTTGGTGTCTTTGATGAGCGAGGCGGCTAAGCGTTGAGATACTTTCTTGGTGATTGTGTCTTTTCCTAATGCATCTTCAGAAAGCGTTATCTTGGTGGGGATATATCTGTTGCCGCTGAATGTGCCGAAGAGTCGCTGTGTCTCATAACTCGGTGTCAGCGTGACATGCTCATTATCGAAGTAGATCATGTCAGGATCCCAGTTCTTGTGCTTCTCATGACAGAGTAGCGGGGCATAACTGGTCATCTCTACGATATCACCGTTGCGCTCGATGTTACATAGATAAATAGCCTCGGTGAGGGCACACTCTACGTCACTGCGGCGCTTGTCGCTATTGCTGCTCCACTCTCCGAGATAGACCTTAGCCTTCGAACGGTCATAACGGTCGTAGTAATCCTGGTGGTTCAAGAACCAACCGGTACTCTCATAGTAGTGTTCATCCACCATCTGTGCCAGTTCGGGGTGCTCATTGTTGAAGCGCCATCCCTCAATGTAGTCGCTGGATGGGGTATGGAAAGGTCCTGCCGTTCCACAGATAACTATATCGGGGTAACGCTCATGGATAGCGCGGGCGATCAGTTCGTAACGCTCCTCGAAGGTGGTGCTTACCAGGTCTTCGTTACCGATACCTATATATTTAAGGTGGAAAGGTGCCGGATGGCCAGCCTCTGCACGTATCTTGGCCCATTCATTGGTGGCAGGGTCACCATTAGCCCATTCGATCAGATGGAGGATATCGTCGATATACGACTGCATCTCTGTCATGGGAATACCTCCTTGTTGTCCACCCATGCCACGGGCATCTGCCTGAGAGTTCTGACAGGGAACGGCTGCGGCGAGAACAGGAAGGGGCTCTGCACCCATATCCTCACACCATTGGAAATACTCATAGAATCCTATGCCACGCGTCTGGTGGTAGTTCCAGATATTCATGTCGGGCTTACGGTTTTGCCAAGGGCCGATGGTCTCACTCCATCGGTAGATATTATCGATGCCCTGTCCATGACTCATACAACCGCCCGGGAAACGCACAAACTTGGGATGTAAGGCTGCAATTGCCTCTGCGAGATCTTTTCGCATGCCATGACCTTTGTAGGTATCTTGTGGGAAAAGACTCACCATGTCGATGGCAACAGTCCCTTTCTTGAGTCCTTCTATCTGCAGACAGGCGTTGTTATAGTCGGCAGGAGCCGTGAACGTGGCTGTATAACGTGTCCATTCCTTGGATTTCGACTGGATGACAGTCTGGGTAATGATAGTGTTACCTTGATTTGTAATGAGTGAGATACGTAGTTTCTTTTTCTTACAGTCTATATTTCGGAGATAACAAGAGAAATCATATTGCTCTCCCTTCTTCAGACAAATACCATCCCAACCCTTGTTGATGATCTTGCCGTCGGTAAGACGGGCATGATGCGGATTCATCTTACTGAGGGGCTGGTCGGTCGATATCTGCAGATCACCTTCCCATGCGGTGGTGGCATTCCACTGTACACCCTTACGGTTATAGTCTTTTGCGGAATACTCGAAATCACGGTTTTGTATGAGTTCTGCATAGAGTCCGCCATCTGCCGCATAAGAGATATCCTCGAAGAAGATGCCAATGAGTTTGTCGCTGATGACCTTCTCTTTTGAATGGTCTACATTCAGCATGGCCTTCAACGTATGTGGCAGGTGGGGTAGGAGGGAGCTCTGATCCTGATGCATGCGCTCAGCACTGATGCGCGCATCTCCTCTCATGGTGTCGTGATGCTTACGGATTGCCAACAACTCCTCTTCACTAATAGAGACCTTCTGACCAATCTGTTGTTTGCCATTGATGAGCACGGTGTCTCGCTTACTGCTCAGTTGTTGGTATTGTTCTACCAGTGAGGGTTGCTCGCATACCCTGTCAGTAGTAAAGTGACGGAAATCACTTGTTGCCGATGTCTGTCGGAGTTGTCCTTTCGCATCCTGAAAAACAACATAGGTATCCTTGTTTTGACTGATCACAACAGGTTTATAACAGCCTCTTACCGACATCACCGGATAATCCTGCGGCCGCCAGGTAACCAAATCCTTACTGTAGGCGGCAGCAAAAGTGGGAGTCGTATCGTTCACCTGCCACACGGCGCGCCATGTGCCGTCGGCTGTACGGGTAATGAATGGGGAGAACATCCGTTTCTCTTGTCCCCAGGCACCATAGTCGCTGGCCAGCATCTGTCCGATCTCCAGCCACTGTTGTTGGGCATCTTGATAGGCGATGTGGAGGCCGTCGGTAGGCTCTTGGTTAAATACAAATACGGTGATGATTGATAGAATTATGGAGTGCATGCTGTCATTTGATTTGTTAGTAGAGTAATAGGAGTCCTGCGAAGGCGCAGTACATGATCATACGGATAGGGTTGATCTTCATGAACTTCGTGCCGATGAAGGTGGCTGCGAAGAGAAAACAACTGATCCAGAACTGCCATGGGTTGTCGGGTGTACTGAAGTTGTCGGCTGTCATCAGCATCAGGGTGGCTGCTGCCAACAGACCCACTACTGCTGGGCGTAACCCACCAAAGATTCCTTCTACGATGGGCGACTTCATGTATTTCATGAATAGTTTACAGATCAGGATCATCAGGATGAGGGAAGGGAGTACCAATGCAATAGTAGCTGTAGTACTGCCTAACACAGCCATTGGCATGCTGAATCCGGCATTTTTCACGGCTGTGTACCCACAGTAGGTAGCAGCATTGATGCCCACAGGACCTGGTGTCATCTGACTGATAGCCACGATATCCGTAAACTCAGCTGTCGTCATCCAATGCCAATGATATACCACCTCGCCTTGTATCAGCGACAGCATTCCGTAACCACCGCCAAAGCCAAAGAGACCGATCTCGAAGAAGGTGATAAAAAGATACAGATATACCATAAGCTCTTATTCTTACCTTTTATTCTGTGGGTTTGATATATTTACCATAGACATATCCTCCCAGTCCTGCGAGGATGATGACGATAATAGGAGAGACACCGAATGCCCATATAGCCATAGCGCCTAAGATCGGTATCCAACAGTTGGATAGGTTGATCTTCGCTTTGCGTGCCAGGTTAAAGGTGGGCACAGCGATCAGTGCTACTACAGCAGGACGGATACCGCGGAAGAGAGCTGCTATCACCTTGTTGTCTTCAAACTGATGGAAGAACATGGCAATAAGCAGGATGATGATAAACGAGGGGAGTGCCGTGGCTAACGAGGTGCACAGCGCTCCCTTGTTTCCTTTCAGCTTATACCCGATAAAGGTACTGATATTGATAGCAAAGACGCCAGGACAACTCTGCGCGATGGCTATGAGGTCAAGCAGTTCCTCATCGTTCACCCATTGGTGTTTTTTCACCACCTCCTCGGTGATAATAGGAATCATGGCATAGCCACCACCAAAGGTCACTATGCCAATCTTAAAGAAGGTCTTGAACGACTCCCAATAGATATTGTCCACGAGAAAAACGCTTTTCAATTATTCGTTATTGGTTTTCTCCTCAATCCACTTACGGGCGTTGACGAATGCCTCTATCCACGGTGTCACCTGGTCATTACGACGGTTTGCAGGATACCAAGCACACTGCCATGGGAAGATGGCACGCTCCAAGTGTGGCATCATGGCCAGATGTCTGCCGTCGGCAGAACAGATACCTGCTACATCATAGTCAGATCCGTTCGGGTTTGCTGGATAACCGTGATAGTTGTATTTAGCCACGATATGATAGTTGCTTTCCTCACCAGGCAGAGAGAACTTTCCTTCTCCGTGTGCCACCCAGATACCTAACTTATTACCACTCAGAGAATGGAACATCACACTATGGTTCTCTGGTATCTGTAAGGAGATGAACTCACTCTCAAACTTATGAGAGTCGTTGTGAAGCATACGTGGTCTTTCTGATGCTTGTGTGGTTGTTTGGTTGATAAGACCGAGCTCTACCATCAACTGACAACCGTTGCAGATACCCAGACTGAGGGTGTCTTCGCGTGCATAGAAGCGATCAAGTGCTTCTTTTGCTTTGGGGTTGAAGAGGAAGGCACCTGCCCATCCCTTGGCACTACCCAAGACATCTGAGTTGGAGAAGCCACCACAGAACACGATCATATTGATATCTTCCAATGTCTCACGACCGGTAATCAAATCAGTCATCATCACGTCTTTCACCTCGAAGCCTGCCAACCACAGTGAGTAAGCCATCTCACGCTCACCGTTCGTTCCTTTCTCACGGATGATAGCAGCCTTCGGACGCTTACTGTCGTTGGCTGTTTTCTTCCAACGGTCAGCATCCAGACGATACTCTTTCAATGTGCCGGAGAAGTGACGGTTGAATCGCATCTCTAAGGGCTGTACCTTATAATTGTCGAAACGCTCCTTTGCCTTACCGTTGAAACTCTGTTTGCGATCGAGCAGATAACTGGTCTCATACCACACGTCACGCAGACGGTCGATGTCGAAGCTGTGCTCCCAACCGTCCTTCGAGATAACGAGTGTTCTGGTATCTGGGGTAGAATAGCCAATCTTGGCAAATCCTACGCCTTGATCCTCTAAGAAGTCGATCAGTTCTAACTTATGACGGTCATGTACCTCTATGATCACGCCAGGGTTCTCTGCAAAGAGGTTCTTGATGATATCACCGTCTTGCAGACTGTGGAGGTTGATGTGCATACCTCCCGTCTTGTTGGCGAAGGTCATCTCCAACAGAGTCGTGATGATACCTCCGGCAGAGATGTCATGACCAGCCATGATCCATCCCTTCTTGATAAGCTCCTGCAAGACATTGAAGGCATCACGGAAATAATCCGGATCTTTCACCATCGGCACATCTGATCCTACCTTACCACGTGTCTGTGCGAAGGCACTACCACCTAATCGTTGGTTGTCGAAACTGAGGTCGATATAATAGATGCTGGCATTCTTGTCATTAACCAATACTGGAGAAACGACCTTTGTGATGTCGGCTACCTCTCCTCCGGAGCTGACAATGACAGTTCCCGGGGCAATGATCTTCTCACCGTTAGGATACTGCTGACTCATTGACAGAGAGTCTTTTCCGGTTGGAACGTTAACACCTAAGCTGCAACAGAAATCACTCAGCGCCTTGACAGCACTATAGAGACGTGCATCCTCACCGGCCTGTGAACGACAGGGCCACATCCAGTTGGCAGAAAGACTGACGCTATCCAAGCCATTCTCTAACGGGGCCCAGACGATATTGGTGAGTGACTCGGCAACAGAGAGGACACTACCTGCCTCCGGACTGGCCAGTCCTGCCTGTGGAGCATGTCCTAAGGCAGTGGCGATACCTTTCTTTCCACGGTAGTCAAGGGCTACCACACCACAGTCGCTCAACGGTAACTGTATCTCTCCCTGACACTGCTGACGGGCAATCTTACCAGTTACCGAACGGTCAACCTTGTTGGTCAACCAGTCTTTACATGCCACAGCCTCCAGGCGCAGCACATCTTCTACATATTTGTCGATATCCTTGATATCATAAGAAACATCTTCATAACGGCGCTCTACCGTTGTATCACGCATGATGGTCTTGGGAGAATGACCGAACATCTGGGCCACATCAAGGTCGAAAGGTTTGATGCCGTCACCTTGTTTGAACGAGAAATGGGCATCGCCAGTTGTCTCACCAACCACATACAGCGGAGCACGCTCGCGCTCAGCGATCTGTCTTACGTGCTCGATATGCTGTTCGTCGATGAGCAGTCCCATACGTTCCTGACTCTCATTGGCGATAATCTCTTTTGATGAGAGGGTCTTGTCACCGATAGGCAGTTTTGTCATGTCGATCTCTCCACCACACTCTTCTACCAACTCAGAAAGACAGTTCACATGTCCGGCACTACCATGGTCATGGATGCTGACAACAGGGTTGACATCCTCCTCGCACAGGGCTCTCACCAGGTTATAGGCTCTCTTCTGCATTTCTGGATTGGCACGCTGTACGGCATTCAATTCGATGCCATTGCTGTATCGACCAGTATCAACAGAGGAGACACTACCTCCACCTAATCCGATGCGGTAGTTATCACCGCCCACCACGACAATCTTGTTGCCCTTCTTGGGTTCTTTCTTCAGACAGTCACGCTTAGTGCCGTATCCTACACCACCTGCCAGCATGATCACTTTGTCGTAGGCATATTTCTCATCACCTTCCTGATGCTCAAAGGTCAATACAGATCCAGTAATCAGCGGCTGACCGAACTTATTACCAAAGTCGGAAGCACCGTTAGAGGCCTTGATAAGAATCTGCTCCGGACTCTGATACAGCCATTCCCTAACAGGCAACAGCTGTTCCCATGATGGCAGCTCGTCGGTCTTGCGGGCATACGATGTCATATACACGGCTGTTCCGGCAATAGGCCAAGAACCGACACCACCACCCATACGGTCACGAATCTCACCACCTGTTCCGGTTGAGGCTCCATTGAAGGGTTCTACCGTCGTGGGGAAATTATGTGTCTCTGCCTTCAGCGAGATGACACTCTCAATCTCCTTCACACGGAACCAGTCACTCGTACTCTGGTCTGCCGGAGCGAACTGCTCAACGACCGGTCCTTGCGAGAAAGCCACATTGTCTTTATAGGCAGAGAGAATCTTATGCGGATGCTCCTTTGTGGTTTTCTTAATCATGGAGAACAGACTGCTCTCTTTCTCCTCACCATCAATGATGAAGGTGCCGCCGAAGATCTTATGACGACAATGCTCAGAGTTGATCTGTGCAAAACCGAAAATCTCAGAATCGGTGAGCGGGCGACCTAACTCTTTCTCAACCTTATGGAGATATTCTATTTCTTCAGGACTCAGCGCCAGTCCTTCCTGCTCGTTGTATTCCTCCAGGTTATCTACATGCTTGATGGGCTCAGGCTTGATATTTACCGTGAAGATATCTTGGTCAAGCCCCTTGTACATCCTCTGTAGCATCGGGTCGTGCTCAGCGTTTTCGTTGCTGACGGGGAAATATTCCTCTATACGGAGTATTCCTTTAAGACCCATATTCTGGGTGATCTCAACGGCATTGGTACTCCATGGAGTGATCATCTCGCGGCGCGGACCGACGAAGAAACCCTCCATGCTGTCACCATCATAGCGTGTAGCCTCACCAAAGAGCCATTTCAACTGATTGATTTCGTTGTCATTAAGTAACTGTTCTGTCTGTGTGGCAATCACACTTTTCTGCGGTGTCTGGAAGAATAGAATCATCTTTTATCTGTTTTATTATTTAGGGTGCAAAGTTACGAAAATTCTGAGTAAACGAGAAGAAAAGAAAGTTTTTCTTTTCTCGAGTGTGAAGAATTTATCTAAAAGTCGAGCGAAATGCCAAAGGATAGCTTGCTTTTCTTTGCATTTACGAGACGGAGTAACTTCGATGGAGTCAAAGTTACGAAAAAATGGTGACATGCCCAAATAATTAGTAGATTATTGTTCGGGCTCTACCTTAAAGTCTGACAAACTGAAACTGCCATCCTCTTTTATCGTAATACCTGCTGAGAGGGTAGGCATGTCGTCATATATAAGGACCAGTCCGGTGGTGAACTTTATTCCCGGAACAAAAGAGACGCGCAGCTGGCCATCATCCAACATATAACTGATCTGCTCACCGATCCATACGGGTTGTTCCTCATCCAGACCACCCATATCTTTCACCGTGTTTTCTGCAGTCGTGAGCTCTACACCATCAGCATGGAAGGTGATCTTTTCTCCCTCTATCGTATATTTCAGTTGACTGATGAGCTGCTGCTGCATCTGATACGGCTCGATGGTCATCACGACACGTGCACTGTCATCAGCCGTTCCAAACTGCAGCTTATACAACTGCTCTACATTGACACCTGTACCCTCCATGACGCATGATGACAACCAGAGGCAGTCGGCATTTTTGTCGTAGTATGCTTGTGGTTGTCTGCTGTTACGGATATCTGGGAAGGTCGTCGTTGTGGCATTCTTGACAACCGTCATGCCATAGCCCAGTGTGGATACGCCATTATCTAATTCGCCAATACCTGACACGCTAATGTTATTAGCCGAATCGCTCATAATCTCAAAGCAATGCACCTTAATCGTCTTGTCTAATGCCTGTCTGATAGAGTCGGGCATCTGACATACAATCGGTTCGTCGAGCGTTCCACTGATATCTTTCAATGCTTTCCTACCATTGCATGATGACAACATACCCATACCGCAACAGAGAAGGATGGCGGTAAACATCCATTGATGTCTTTTGTTCATAATATTTATGGTTTATAGTGTTTTTTATAATCGTTCTAATTGGCTCTTTTCGTTTTCCAAGTTGATATTATCCATTTGTGGTGTTTCTTTGTAGTAGTTCTTTCTTTGCTTCAACAAGATCTCTGAGAGGAGCTATATGCACAGTGCAATAGTCGTCACAGGTGGAGGAAAACATTTCCCAGCTGATTTCTGAGTCAGAATCAGCATACTTACGGTGATGATCTTCACACATCTTACGAAATATGGCGTAACGTTTTTCCAGTTCCGCTTCCAATGTCGCTATCTCTTTTTTGAGGTTCTCTTTTTCTTCGTTTGTCATATTGATACATGAAATGTTAAACTATAATCACAATTATGTTCCCATTGTCAGAATGCTTGATATAAGAAAGCGTTTCTATTGTCTGTTCAAAAGGATATAAGCGGCTTGTAAGAGCTTATTCTTCAAGGATACTGGGTAGTCGGGATGATCTTTCAAGAACTTCTCTACTTCTTCCTTGGCCTCCTTACTCTTATGCCCACCTAACAACGCGTTGCACCAGTCGAGGGGGAAGAAAATGTCACCAGTACGTTGTACCTCCTCCAAGACATCCAGTCCCTGACGGATAAAACGGTTATTAAAAGGTTCCCTGCGATAGTTATTCAACAACCGGAGCATGCCAGCGGCATATGGCTCTACCGATCTGTTTTCTGCCTGCAGCAACGACAGGAAGAGCTTTTCTTGTTCTTCCTGATCAGGGGTGCATGCCCTACTGACAAAGTCAAACTCTTTTCGGCGGTCATCACTGGTGAGTCGTTCGCGTTGTTTGTCGAGGATCTCTTTCCATGCTTCAGGGAAACTCATGGCCAGATGATAGGCCATACTCATTTGATTCCGCTCGTTGAGGAACGGCAGTTGCTGGGCCTCCCACATAGCTTTGATCTTTGTATTCACTTCCTGACTGAGTGCCGAGGTGGTGAGCCAACGCCATAATGACAGTCGGAATGAGGCAACAGGGTGATCTTGGGCGGTCTGTAGCAACATCTCCTCTTTCTCGAATCTCTCCTTTTCCGGGAAATACCCGAGAACATTCAGCATGTTACTGCTGCATACCGACAACACCTGTTCATTCTTCTCATTCCTGAGATTCCATAGCGCGTCAAATACCTGCTCACAGGTAGCCCGATGGGCAAGGAAGTTCTCATAGAGTGTCATGGCAAAGGCTAACCGTTTCTGGGGGTCGCTCGGTTGGGCCTCAAATAATGAGATATAACGCCCCACCTCATTACTGTCACGCAACAGATAACGGGCATAATCAGTGCCGTCGATATTGGGAAGACCTTTGTCTAACGACCATTCCACGGTCTTCACACCTTTACCCTTCACCCATTCACGGTCGAAGGCGATGATATCGGCATCAGGCTTTACACTGTCAAGGATATGTATCAGGTCATCCCAGGTGGAGTTGTTATACGAATAGTTCTTCAGATAGATGCGCAATCCGTCTCGTAGTGCATCATCTCCCATCTTCTCTTCCAATTTCCGCATCATGATAGGTGCTTTGTGATAGATGATATTTCCGTAGAGCAGCCCGGCTTGGTTCAGGTTATCCAACGCTTGTTGTATCGGATGGGTGCCGTCTGTCCGGTCAGTCGTCAATGCCGGGATATAGTGGGTCTTGATGAAGTTCAGGTCGTAGTTGATCTGTGGGAACTGTTCCCGGGCAATCTTGTCGGCCATGAAATTGGCGTAAACCTCCTTGGTCCATACATCATTAAACCATTTCATCGTCACCAAGTCACCAAACCACATGTGGGAGGTCTCGTGGGCAAGCAGTTGCAGGCGGTTGAACTCCTCGTCGGGTGTAGCGTCTTTCCCTAAGAAGATGGTGGCGTCGCGGAACTGGATACATCCCGGATGCTCCATGCCGCCAAACTGATAACCGGGCAATACGACACATCCATATTTCTGGAAGGGGTAGGGGATACCGGTATAATCCTCCAACCATTTCAGTGACAAGGCTATCTGGTCAAATACGATAGGCAACTGAGCCACCTTGTCGGGATCTGTCTCCCGATAAAGGATAGTGATATCGCGGCCATCCCGCTGTTCGGTCTTTTCCTCAAACTTACCCGCAGTGAAAGAAAACAGATAGGTGGGCAATAATTCAGAGGTGCGGAACACCATCTTCTTATGTGTCAGGGCGGTGGAGTCGCTCCTTAAACTCAGGTCATCTTCTTTTTCTAAGGCGCCGTTGCTGATGGCAGTCCATTTCTTAGGCAATGTCAGTGACAGATCATACGTGGCTTTAAGATCCGGTTGGTCGAAACAGGGGAAGGCACTGCGTGCATGGTCGGGAACGAAGAGGGTATAGAGATATTCCTCATTCCTGTTCAGGGCGTTGTCCAGACTGGTAAACGGAATGGTGATACTGTTCTTGCCATCCATTAACATATCGCCAGGAATCACCACATGCTCATCATGATGATCGGCCGCCATCGACTTGCCATTCACGGTGATATCACTGGTTACCGTGCCTTGGAAATCGATCTGCAGATCCTCCTGTCCCTTTCTGTTGAAATCGATGGTTGCCATACCAGTCACCGAGTCATTGCGCATGGCAGGGATATGGAAGGAGAGGGTATAATGGATGTCAGTGAGTGTCGCTTTCCGTTGGATGGCGAGGGCATGACTCACACCATTCTCAACTGCCACTTTCTGGGTGCGACTGCACGAGAGAAGTGCCAGACTGATGATGCTGATGAAGACTGTAGATAAGAAGGTTCTCATTCTTTTCAGGATTTTATGGTATTAATCTGTTTGATGGCTTTACTGCCGAATTATGATTCTGACTACAAATTTACATGTGAAAAAATCTATTTTTGTCATTTGTGGGGTTAAATTTCTATAAACAGGACTATCTTTGTGATTTTAAGTTCGTCAAAACAATATATATTTGCAACGTCGACAAGGGGTGAACCGTCGACAAATCAATAATAAAGTAGAAACCATTAAAACATTTTATGATGATGAAAAAGAATATTTTGATGATGTCATTGATGGCAGGCGCACTGATATTCAGTAGCTGTGCCAGCAAGAAAGATCTGGAAAACTGTCGTTTGGACAACCAGAGTCTGCAAAATGAGAATAAAGAATTGAATACCAGTTATCAGGTGGCAAAGGAGCAGTTGGCTGCCGCTAATGCGCGTGTTACCTCTCTGGAGGAGCAGCTTGCTCAGTCAAAGAAAGACTATGCACGTCTGCAGGGTTCGCTCGACAAGAGTCTTAGCAATGCCAATCAGAACAATATCTCTATTGAGAAATTGGTGGATCAGATCAATGAGAGCAACCAGTATATCCGTCATCTCACGGAGTTGAAGAGCAAGAGCGATTCTCTGAATCTGTTGCTTACCAATAACCTCACCCGTTCTCTGTCAAAGGAAGAACTGAAGGAGGTGGATGTGCAGGTGCTCAAGGGTGTTGTGTATATCTCTTTGGCTGATAACATGCTGTATATGAGTGGCTCCTACGAGATCAACGACCGTGCTGCCGAGACCCTGAGTAAGATCGCCAAGATTATCATGGACTATAAGGACTATGACGTACTGGTAGAGGGTAATACCGACAATGTGCCTATCAACCGTGAGAATATCCGTAACAACTGGGACCTCTCTTGTCTGCGTGCATCCAGCGTCGTGCAGTATCTGCAGAACAACTATGGCGTAGATCCTAAGCGTCTTACCGCTGGTGGTCGCGGCGAGTACAACCCCTTGGCATCCAACAATACCGAGGTGGGTAAGCAGCGTAACCGTCGTACACAGATTATCATCACACCGAAGCTCGATCAGTTCATGGATCTGATCGATCAGGCTCCTGAGGATTAATCATCCGGTAGACAAACATATAGAAGGCCCCCGAGAGTCATCACACTTTCGGGGGCTTTATATTATGGTATTCAAGTTTTGCATTCGCTTAAGGTCCTTAAAGTCCTTAAAGTCCTTAACTTCTTCAGAAAAATGAATCACTTAATACAATTCTCTTCCAAGAAGTCTTCATACTGATCATTATAACCGTTGAAGACATTGATATCCACCTTCCCCCGGATGCCCGACACCTGACCGTCGGGACACAACTGCCAGATAGCCAGTCGAAGGTCGGGCTTATACTCTCCGTAACGGGCTATCCACACTTTGTAATTCCGCTTGATGTCGGGGACATCCTCCATATATTTGTTCACGAAGTTCTGACTGACATACAACAGCGGTTTTACACCTGCCACTTTCTCCACGGCATTCAGCCACACGCGGATCTCTTTCCACATGGCCTCTACGCCGCCCATCAGTCGGATCTGATAACCGCTGGGCTCTATGTCGAGGACCGGGGGCAGGTCGCCCTTCTCAAAATGGGTGTTCTGCAGGAACCAGCGCGCTTGTTCGCTGCCGCTGCTCTTGGTGGAATAGAAATGATAGGCCCCACAACGGATACCCACCTTCTTGGCATTGGCATAGTCGGAGCGGTAGTAGTTGTTCTTGATCGTCTTACCCTCGGTCGACTTGATATAACAGAAAGATACCGGGTAGTCTACCACGCCACGGATCTTCTTATTGCTGATGGTCCCTAAGTGAGAGATTCTTACCTTCTGCCAGTTGATGGGGTATTTCTTCTTGCCGATATCATGCTGATAACGGGAGATATCGATGCCATAGATACGGTCGGCCTTATAGACCATCCGCTCACCCTGATAGACATCGGCCTTCCACTCTCCGGCACGCAGACGGCCCAGGGAGTCGATGGCAAAACCGAATCCCTCACGCTTGTCGTCTTTCCAGAATCCATCGTAGAAAATCCCGTTGTCATCATAGTAGATGCCGTGGCCTTCACGCTTTCCACCGGCCATCTCTCCGTCATACACCTGATGATTCACCTGGAAGGGCGCTGTACGGATGGCGTCCCTGACGAAGTCGGTCGTCATGATATTGTGATAGATAGCATGGGCACCTTCTGACTTATGCCGGTCAACGGTCTTGATGGTATAGTAGTCTTGTGGGACTTCATTCTCCAGAATCCTACAGGCCGTTCGACGGATATTCCCCAGACTATCCCTCTCTATCAGGGTATAGCGCTGCATGATGCGCAACTCTGCCTTCTGCTGGGGGGTGATGCTCTTCAGAATACTCAGTGTGAGTTCTCGCTGCTGTCGGGTCTCAACGATCTTGCTGGCGATCGTGGCGATGGAGTTATAGCCCACATCTGTGACGTTATTCACATCCAGGTAGTAGTTGACGTTGCGTTCCACCTTCTTCAGGTGCTTCAGCGATGCCTCCAACATCCCGATATTCCTTTTTATCAGGGTATCTATATGCTGGTTGTATAATGCCAGTGAGTCGTCCATCTGATAGTCGGGGTTGGCTACGATGAGTCGACCGCTGTTGATCGGCAGAAAGAGGTATTTGTTGATCCACACACCTTTAAGGGTGGTGTGTACCCATCTCACCGAGTCAATACTGGCGGTAACGGTTGTCTGCACGTCGCCCAATCCTAATTCATTGATATACAGTCGTGGTTTGCCGTCGATGTTCAGGGTGTAACACCGGTCGTATTCCACTTCCGCCAGACACTTTTGCTGCTGCTTCTCACTCAGGGGCAAGAAGGGCATGATGAAAAAGACGAGCAACAAGATAAGGATGGTTGCTGTAATCCCGATAACAATATAGCGTTGTCTGTATGACCTGTTTTTTCTCATCGTTACTATGAAAGAATAATCATCGGCAAAATTAACACATTTTCTGTAAATATGGTATTTAAAAACATAAAATATATAAGGATGATTGCTTTTTTGTTTATACCTTTGCAACCGGAAAATAAAGTCTGTCAATAGATGGGCACTTTGCTATCTCCATCCATGGCATGATATTTGTTGAAAAGTTGGTAAAATGTATTTATGGATATTATAAAAGATCAATCGTTTGGTGGCGAGCGCCCCTTGTTCGCCATCCATGACACTCGCTTGGAGGGTGTCACCATCACTGAGGGTGAATCAGGAATCAAGTGTTGCAAGAATATTGAGGCCGATGGTTGTCGCTTTATCGGGAAATACCCCTTGTGGCATGTGGATAAGTCGTTGATAACCAACTGTTACTTCGAGGTGGGCAGTCGTTCAGCCATCTGGTATAGCAATGATATGGTGATGAAGGATACCGTCATCGACGCTCCGAAACTGTTCCGTGAGATGAACAATGTCACGGTGGAGAACGTGCAGTTTAAGGATGCCGACGAGACATTCTGGCGCATCAAGAACCTGAAGGTCAGGAACGTGACCCTTCATGAGGGTACCTATCCGTTTATGTTCTGTGAAAACGTAGATGTCGACGGACTGGTGAGCGACTCGAAATATGTCTTCCAATATTGTAAGGATGTGGTGGTGCGCAATGCGAAGATCACCACCAAGGACTCTTTCTGGGAGTGCGAGAATATAACCATCTATGATTCAGAACTTAATGGTGAGTACCTGGCTTGGCACTCTAAGAACGTACGACTGGTGCGCTGCCATATCACCGGTGAACAGCCCCTGTGCTATGTCGAGCAACTGGTTTTAGAGGATTGCACTTTCGGTGAGGACTGCGACCGTATCTTCGAGGATTCCGATGTACAGGCAGAGATCATCGGCAGTATTACCAATATCAAGAACCCACGTACGGGAAAGATCGTGGCCGACCATATCGGTAGTGTAACCGTCGATGAGAATATCCTGCAGCCAGCCGACTGTCTGATTATCGAAAGGAAATAATGATTTCCTTCTTTCTGAAGACTTTAAGGACTTTAAGGACTTTAAGGTCCTTAAAGTCCTTAAGAAGTTGAGCAAAAGCGACTGTCTTGCTGATGAGCGTCAGCGAATAAACTTGAAAATAATGATTAATTAATAAGGTGCAGTTATGACATACAATTTTGATGAAATAGTACCCCGCCGAGGAACGAACAGTGTGAAATGGGATGAGGCTAAGGAGGAGAATATCATCCCGCTGTGGGTGGCTGATATGGATTTCCGTGTGTACCCGGAAATTATCAAGGCCTTGCATCAGCGTGTAGACCATGGGGTATTCGGATATACCCATGTGCCGGAGAGCTATTACCAGTCGGTGATCAACTGGTTTGATCGGCAGCATCACTGGAAGGGCATCCAACCGTCACAGATGATCTATACCTCGGGCATCGTGCCGGCCATCAGCGCCATCGTTGATGGATTGACACTGCCAGGAGATAAGGTGCTGATCATGACACCGGTATACAACTGCTTCTTCTCCTGTGTACGCAATCAGGGATGTATCGTCGAGGAAAGTGCACTGAAGTATGAGAACCAGACATATACCGTCGATTGGGAGGATTTCGAGGTGAAGTGCGCCGATCCCCGTGTACGACTCTTCCTGCTCTGCAATCCTCATAACCCCGCCGGCAGGGTGTGGACGCGTGAGGAACTCCAGAGAATGGGAGAGATCTGCCAGAAACATCATGTCTTCGTCATCGCCGATGAGATCCACTGTGAGGTGGTGATGCCGGGGTACGAATATACACCGTTTGCCGCCATCGATGATTTCTTCGACTTCTCCGCGGTATGTGTGTCACCGACAAAGGGCTTCAATATTGCCGGTTTGCAGATCTCTAATATCATCGTGAAAGATGATGAAAAACGGGAGAGGATCGACCGGGCCATCAATATCCATGAGAATTGCGATGTGAATCCCTTCGGTGTGATCGCCCTTCAAGAGGCTTATACCGATGGCGGAAAGGAGTGGCTCGACCAGATGAATGCGTATGTCTTCGCCAACTACCAGTTCTTGAAGTCTTTCATGCAAGAACAACTGCCTGACTACCCCGTGGTAAAACTCGAAGGCACCTACCTGGCGTGGGTTGACTGCGCTGCCTCGGGAATGTCATCTAAGGAGTTAGTAGAGAAACTCTATGCCCATGGTGTGTGGCTCAACGATGGTGAGATGTACGGCGATCCCCTGAATCGATTTGTGCGTATTAACCTCGCTTGTCCCCAAGCAACACTCGCAGAAGGACTCCGGCGGATGGTGAAGGGACTGAAATAAAGTCATATTTTTACTGAAAGCAAATACAAAACATAGAGGAACAGGGATACAGAGATTATAATAAGAAGTAAACTCTGTGACTCTGTGTTGAAATCATTCTCACAAGAAGTAGTCATTATCTTATGACCAAAACAAGTTGTTTTGGTATGGAAAAGGTGATAAAATCCCATGAGAAAAGTCACTTTATCTAAAGTAAAACAACTTGTTTTGGTCCGGAAAAAGGTACTAAAACAGATGGCTGTGATACACTTTTCTAAGGCAAAACAACTTGTTTTGGTCTTATGAAGGCCTATGAAGGCAAATATTTTGCCTTCATAGGCGCAATCTGTTGATTATTAAAACCTTATGCAAATAATGAAGGCAAACTCTATTTTAAGCAAATAAATGGGGATCAAAGCGGGACTTTGAAGTGATCTGCTTGAGTGATTGATGTTTTGTTAGGGACAGGGCCTGCTAACGCGAGACCTATCCTCATTTTTTTATTCTTCACACTCATTGCGAGTATTTCTCCTCATTACATGCATCCTCCTCTTTCATTGCGAGTATTCCCCCCTCATCGCGGACTTTTCACTCGGGGACTGGCTCTGCCCGAAGGGCGTGCCTGTCCCCGCCGTCCTCATCCCGGGCTTGTTCCCCTCATCGCGGACTTGATCCGCGATCTCCTGCAAATATAACCACAGAGGTACTGAGACACAGAGATTATAATCAGAAGAAAAACTCCGTTACTCTGTGTCTCTGTGTTTATTCAGAGAAATATACGGATGAGATTGCGGGTCAAGCCCGCAATGAGGAAGGCCCCCACAATTTTCCATTTTTCATTTTTCATTTTCCATTGCCGTTGACCATAAGGCATACCTGTCCCCTTGTGGCTCCCTCGCTTTCGGGGAGGGCTGGGGAGGGGCTAATCAAAACCCTCCATTCTCCACGCTCCACGCTCCACTCTAACCCTAAACTCTACACTCTCCACTCTCCACTCTACGCTCTACACTCTACGCTCTACACTCTACACTCTACACTCTACACTCTACACTCTACACTCTACACTCTACACTCTACACCCTCCACTCTCCACTCTACACCCTCCACTCTCCACTCTACACTCTAAACTCTCCACTATACACTATATAATATAATAAGGTGTACCCTGAAAAACCTTTAATTTTGGTTTGATGTAAATCAATTCCGGATAAATTTTCGCTTATTTTTGAAAAATTTCATGGAAAAGTTTTGGTGGTTCGGAAAATAGTCGTACCTTTGCATCCGCTTTCGCTTCAGAAATGGAGTTGAGGCAATACAAACAAGCGTTGTTTGATATATTTACATAGACAAGAGAAGTAGTAGTACAAGAAGCGTCGCTAC